>Ga0181539_1000687_pt1 | contig 40488 bp, 36 predicted proteins | sample PEATcosm2014_Bin_46_FD_119767 | JGI IMG/M metagenome (GOLD analysis project Ga0181539, IMG submission 119767) | Peatland microbial communities from MTU Mesocosm Facility, Houghton, MI, USA - PEATcosm2014_Bin23_60_metaG | ecosystem: Environmental > Terrestrial > Soil > Wetlands > Peat | place... | reverse complement strand
GACTAAACAAACGACCGTGCATAAGAACACGACCGAGACGTCAACGAACGACTAATCGAACACGACCCACAGACCTGAACACCACCATAAGAAAACCGAGGACACGGAAGAAAGCCAAGCGTCTACTTCGTAGAATTCAATATCTCTCCCTTCCTTTTTTCTTCTCTTCCTCCTACTGCAATTACTTTAGTTCTCAACTAGTAACACGCATCTTCCCGTGGGGTTGGACTTGAATCTGGACGAAATCAGAGAACAAATTCCGCTTGTCGCTAAGAGCGTGTACTTGGACAATGCCGGTGCGGGCCCCCACCGTTAAGCGTCCAAGTTGAAATGCAATCCTTTCTCAACGAATGGCGTGATTACAGTTACGCCTGTAGGCGACAATTCCATCCACCCAAGGTGGTGGTTGGGGCTGTTCTCCTGAGTAAGCGTGGTCGTGTGACAGGGACGCCTGCCCGATAGAGTATGACCGCTTTACAGCCCTGTCTAGGCGGGAAAGATCAGGGTGATTACTCGCCCATGTTTTTCTGCTTGAATCGCGTGGTACGTTAAAAAAGCCAGATTGGCCGCCAGGTTAGTGGGGGTTTATTTTCTCCATGAACTTCTCTGGCACGCCCGGCCGATGCCTTTCACAATAGTACTCTAGCCTACCGAACATCTCAACCCGCCACTCCCCCTCCCTGCCACAGAGCGGTATGTTGCATACGGGCCTAGTATCGGAGTTCTGTACGACCACACCGGCCAAGAACGGTTCACTGGTTGGCCGTCAGGTTTTCATGCCCGTTCTAAGCTCTTTCGGTTCTACGCCCAAGAAAGTAGCAGGAGTAAGAGTGTTTGGAAGCGCTTCGCGTTGACAATGTAGTGAAGAGCTTCGGCGGCCTGATGGCCGTCAAGGGCGTTAGCTTCTCGGTCGAGAGAAACCAAATCCTCGGCCTGCTTGGCCCGAACGGTTCCGGAAAATCCACCATCATGAAGACGATCGTTGGCATCGTCAAACCCGATGCAGGCAGCATCACCGTACAGGGCGTAAACGTTGCCGCTGACCCGATCGGCGTGAAGAGAATAGTTGGTTTCGTACCGGAAAGCCCCAGAATATACGAGTTCCTCTCCGGCATCGAATACCTGGACTTCGTAGCAACCGTACACGGACTTAGCCCCGACACGAAACGTGAACGGATCACGGAATTTCTGAAAGCCTTGGATTTGGAGGGTAGGGAGAACGAACTAATACATGGCTACTCGCAGGGAATGAAACAGAAGCTCGCAATAATAGCAGGCCTACTCCACCGCCCACAAATCCTCATCCTCGACGAGCCCCTCAACGCCCTAGACCCACGCAGCGCACGCATTGTGAAAGATCTTATTCACCGCCTGAGAGACGACGGCGTTCCAACCGTCTTCAGCACCCACGTACTTGAGATTGCTGATGCGATTTGCGACCGGATAGTGATCATGTACGATGGGCGAGTGCTCGCGGAGGGAGACGCAGAAGAATTGCGGTCGAAGGCTGGGACGGCGGGCTCAAGCCTTGAAGAAGTTTTCTTGAAATTAACGGGCACCTCGGACACGAGGGAGATCGTAGAGGCCTTGACCCGTTGAACATGAGGACCGTCTACTCTCTAGCCGTCGTCCTCACAAGATCACAGGTCCGAGGAACTCAACGCAACAAGTTCCTCGCCCGGGTCTTCGGCGAACCCCGAATCATCCTGCCAGTGGACATCGCATTATTGTTCGGTTTAGGGGGCCTGGGCTACGCTCTGCTTTCAACAAGCGGGGGAGGAGGTTTGTTGGACTTGTTGAGGCCAATTGAACCTGAGCTCCTAGCAGGCATACCATCAGCAATCATGTTCATGGCGATACTTTTCGGAGTCCTTTACGAGATAAGCCAACCCATCCAATCGATGAACACTGACCTCGTGAACTGGTTGCCCATTACACCAATGGAATATGTTGGCGCCTCCACAATCTCTGAGTCGTACATCTACTCGTTCATGGTGTGCCTCTTTCTTGGCGTCGTGTTGGGACCAGCACTTGCGCTTGGCATGGCTTCAGTCTGGGTCGCGGCTGCATTCATGGCGGTAGTTGCCTTGTTCGCTGGAGCCGCAGTAGTTGAGGTTCTCGACGCTACAACCAACAGGATCTCCTCAAGCTTCTACAAAAAAAGCGGTCGATCTGGCATAGTCTTTCGCCTGATTGCGACAGTGATCTTGCTCGTTTTCATTCAACTACTCTTCAGCGGCTACGTGGTCGGTTACCTACTTCAGAGCGTGATGCAGGCAGCGGTTTCGGCGTGGTTCATTCCCGTCGTCTGGCCAACACTCGCTGTACTAGGTGCTGCCCAAGCAAACATGTTCAGTTTCCTCCTCTTCTCCAGCTCCTCCGTCGTCTTCGCGGTAGTCTTGTTTGGACTAGCGGCTACATTTCGCGGACGCTTCTGGGTCCCGGTCCCGGTGTCCATCAAGCTTAGCACCCGCGCGTACCAGCCGAGACAGAGACAAATTCACATTCCATTAATTGGGGCTGTTGAATCCGCGATGATTCAGAAGGATTTTCGGTCGTTGACTAGGAGGCGGGAGATGGCAAGGTTCCTAGCTATACCATTCGTACTCGCGATCTCAATGGGCATCACACTACTACCATTAGGCACGCAGCAAACAGCTGAAGCCCCGAGTTTCATATTCATCGCATTCTTGTTTCTCATGCCGGTCGCCATCTTCGTCGGAGCCCTATCTATGACCAGCATAGGGCAAGAGGGTTATGCGGTCTGGAACCTGTATGCAGCACCAATCTCGCCAACCCAACTACTTCGAGCAAAACTCCTATTCGCCGCCATCCTGGGAGTACCATTCGCAATCGCACTGCTCTCCATATTTGCGCTTTTGTTGAACACGGTCGGAACCTACTATGGAATTCTACTGCCGGTAAGTGTCCTCGTTGTGTTGGAAGTATCTGCGTTGGGAGTGTACTTTGCGGCGCTTTTCCCCGATTTTCGTGAAATGGTTAGAAGCCGTTACGTAAGTGTCTGGGGCTCACTGATGGGAATAGGGACGGCGCTTGCCGTTTCTCTTCTCACCGTTGCACCGTTGGCTCTTTCAATTTTCCTGTATGGTTCGATAATCCCTCAATTTGCGATCATAAGCTTCGGTATCGGTCTAGCAGTTTTCATCGTTGCATTGAAGATAGCGCATAACCAGATCCAACGCATGTTCCAGAACATCCAAACCTGACCTTCACTTCGCTACTAGACAACGAAACCTAACCAACGAGCACATTCAGAAAAGCGTGTGTCACATTAGATGTGGTCATTTTGGGCGACTTTATCTGTGTTGGGCGACGGGTCTGCTACATCTGTCTTTTTAGACTGCACTATTGGTGTAGCTATTTCCGGGTTCTCATCTTCTGTTCCGTAAACATATCTCTTCCCGCGAAGCACTGATGCAGCGGCAGCCACAACAGCCAATGCCACGTTAAAGTACAGAGCAACTCCTAGAGATGACATGAATGCGTTAGCGATCGCGGTTGGGAACCAGACTCTTCCGGTGAGCACCGCGACCGTCTGCGGGCTCAATGAGTTCGTAAGGCTCGAAGGAAGCTGCTTCAGCACCGTACCCATTGGGTTGTAACCTAGAAAAGCCGCGAATATTGCGGCAGTCGGAGGAATCTGGGTTAGGACGGAGGATAACTGTGGAGCGCCAGCCTTTGCGGCAGCGGCTGCAAGTGAAGAAGGCAGGTCTCTCGATAAGACAAAGAGAACTAACGTAAACAACATGCTAAGACCTATAACCGAACCCGTGTTGTTGAACGTGCTCCGCATCCCTGAAGCGGAGCCCCTGTGCTCGGCTGGCACCGAGTTCATTACAGATGCTGTATTCGGAGAAGCAAACATACCCATACCGAATCCCATCAAGAAAATGACCGCAGCGAAGGAAAGGTAAGCAAAGTTGTATGGGAACGTTGAAAGCAGATAGTACCCAACTGCCGTTATGAGCATGCCCGCAGTCGAGAAGCCCCTCGCACCATACCTGTCGGAGAGGTAGCCGCTGAGTGGACCCATCACCAAGAATCCCGCGGTAAACGGAAGCATGTAGATCCCCGCCCAAAGAGGAGTATCCTGATAATTGATGCCATGCAGCGGCAGCCAAATCGCTTGCAGCATAATAATCAGAAGAAGCGACACCCCACCTCTCGAAATAGACGCTAGGAAAGCGGCGAAGTTACCCGCAGCAAAGGCTCTTCTCTTGAAAAGGTCCAACCGAAACATAGGGTCTTGAACCCGTGTCTCGATAAACGGAAAAGCAACTAGCAAGGCAACTGAACAGATTAGGCCGCCTATTACCCATGGGTTGCCCCATCCCATCGTCGAGGTGCCGTAAGGTAGTAACCCATAAGTTATCGCGATGAGGAAAACCGTCAAGCCCACGCCAAACGTAATGTTCCCCCATACATCGATCTTCTGCCCCTTTCGTATGGTTGCTAGCTCCTTCAACTTCCAATACGACCACGCTGTCCCGAAAGCACCGAATGGCACGCTGATTAGGAAGACGTATCGCCAGTCAAAGACCGCCAGCACACCCCCAAGCACCAACCCAACAAACGAGCCTGCGAGGAAAGATAACATGTTGAGTCCCAATGCCTTGCCTCTCTCCTCTAGCGGAAACGCATCGGTAATGATCGCTGCGCTGTTCGAGAATAGGAAAGCACCCCCAATTCCTTGGACGATTCTGAAGAAGATCAGTTCAATCGCTCCCAAGTCCCCAGTGTTCGGCGTCAGGTAGAGTAGCACGGAGCCAACTGTGTACACCAAGAAACCTAGGTTGTAGAGTTTCACTCTGCCAAAGATGTCTGATATTCGACCGAAGGTGACGAGTAGGGTTGCAGTTACTATGCTGTAGCCGAAGAGTATCCAGAGCAAGTATTGGAAGGACGTGAACGGGTCAATCGCGATTCCTCTGAAGATGGCTGGAAGCGCAATCTCTACTATGGTGATGTCGATTGAAGCCATGAACGTGCCGAGTGTAGTGTTTGAAAGAACAACCCACTTGTACTGAACCATCGAACTTCTCCCCCCTGGCCTCATGTCTGCTCTTAAGCTGATTCCTCGATCATGAAATACGGGTTCTTGTTGCCAGTGTCAAGGTAGATTTATTTTATTCGAAAACCGCTGTTGTTCTGCAATCTCAGCGTTCGCCAATTTCGGCGCATAGCCGCAGAGGTAATGAAGTGTTTCTGATGTAGATGGAGGTTTCTCGGGAAAATCATGGCGCAGTTTTCTCCTCATGGATAGGAAGGAAATTAGGACGAAACTAGAATCACTAGGGTTATGACATTATTTCCTTGCTTAAGTCTTGAACCATCGATAAGCCAAACTGAAAATGTACAAGACAACTGTGTTCCGCTCGAATCCTATATGTAGGTTGGAGGGCTGAACGCGAATTCTGAAATCCCCTTAAATCTCTGAGTGAGTCTAATTCTTCGCGGGCATCTCGGATTTGGATCGGTTTAGTCGTAGGATTCTTCTCCTGGGAATATTCTCGCTTCTTGTTGCGAGTCTCCCGAGCGCATCTGCGCAGCCTCCATGCCTCGTTCAGAGCATTAACTACGATTTCCCATCCTCGGTAAGCCTGGGCCAGCAGATCACCGTCAAGACTCAAATTACGGCGACATGCGTTCAGTGGCCCCCCTACTGGAACGCGTACAGTATGCGCGTCGACCTTACTAACGTAGCCACGGGCTTTGTTTTGTCCACGACCACTTACCAGGTAGGCTACGCGCAAACATACATTGACCAAGTTTTCCTTAACACCGCCACAGCACCCACCTCCCCGGGCATCTGGTTACTCAGGGTTGACATGTACATTTGGGGTGGAAGCGGACAGCTGCTCGTTCACATGACGGATTACGCCAAACTCCCAGTTGAATAATAGCATCATGTAAGTGACGGGGTGATCAAGCAAAAATTCTGGGCAGGCCACATGGATCTGTGTGAACGGGGTTAGGGGTTATGGCTACGTTTTCCGAATCTCTTGCAATGAACTTTTCCGCGAACGAGGTCTGGTTGATCGTCCGAGACTTTGAGCATGTAGATCAATGGGTAATCGATTTGGCTTCGTGTAGGCCCGAGGGTCACGGAGTCGGGATGCTTCGGCATCTTGCTCAACAGGATGGGGCACGCGTGCTTGAACAGCTCGACGGACTTGACGAGGCGACGAGAACAATTCAACACCATATCGTGGAGTCCGATCTACCATTTTCCTCGTACAGGTCCAATATCGGCGTAAGGAGTACAGGGCGCGAGTCGTGTGAAGTCGTCTGGACTAGTACCTTCGAACCAAAGGGCGTCGATCCGGATCAGGTTCTGAGGATACTAAAAACGAATTATCTACGGTATCTTGAACGCCTTAAACAAGTGGCGATCAGTAAGAGTTCAGGGATCACGATCTAGGTGAAAACGCGCTTCTCCTCTCTTTCACAATCTCGAGTATCTTCCTAAACTGCTCAGTTCCAGCTCTCTCCGTCAACTCATAAATGACTGCTTCAGTGGTCTCTATCATAGCTCCCGCGCCGCGCATTCTCTCTATCGCGGTTTCCGTGTCGATCAGGGTGTGGGATGAGGCGCCGTCTCTCACAAGCAGAACACGGTAACCCCGTCTTAGCAAGTCGAGAACGGTTTGGAGTACGCAGATGTGAGTCTCGATACCGCACACGATAACGGTCTTCCTGCGGGTCTCTCTGACCTTCCTCATGAACACGGAGTCACCGCAACAGCTGAAGCTGAGCTTCCGAAACTTGGGTGAATTAGATAGCAGGTCCTTGAGCGCTGGAACAATTTCTCCCAGGTTTTCTTGTTGCGTTGCTATGATGGGCACGTTCAGAACCTGAGCAGTTCTGATCAATGCTTTGATGTTCTCCACGGTTGCTTCGTGCTCAGCAATCGTGTCCATGATGCGATCTTGCACGTCAATTACTAGTAGAACGCAATCACTCCGCCTAACTTTCATTTGTTCAGCCTCTAAGCTTGCTCAGTGTCCTTGGAGAGCGACATGAAAAGGGTTTGTTTGAAACTTGAGTGGAGCTCATGGATTCATGTGTCAAGGATTTGTTGGAAAAAGATATTCGACAGGCTTAACCATGCACGCTGCTCACGATGGATAGGAGTTTCATTTGCCGTACTTCAATTCAGTTGGTGTCGGGTTCGAGGAATACTTGGACTCGCATGCATTTTTGAATTTGGTCAGGCTCACAGACAAAGCGAACTTTTCAAGCCTGTGGATTCAAGAGGGAGACCAAAGAAGCTCAACATCTTTGGCGACGCTTGCTCTCAACTCTACTGTTCGGGTGAAGGTAGGTGTTGGTGTAACTAGCCCTCTCAGAAGACACCCGCAAATTCTTGCTATTGAAGCAGCAACATTGAGTGAGATATCAGGTGGACGGTTTATTCTGGGATTGGGAGTTGCGTCCTCTGCAATCACAAACTACGGGCTGGAGACAAAGCCGCTATCTGCCATGCGGGATACGTTCCGAATAGCCAGAGGGCTCCTTTCAGATGAGCCATCAAAGTTTTCCTACAAAGGTGAGGTATTCTCGCTTAAGGCACCCCAGAAACGACTGATGATGCCCCGCGTTCCAATTTACTTTGGCGGGATTGGCCCACGAATGCTCGATCTTGCCGGGGAGGTAGCAGATGGACTAGTTATGACGAGGAGAGGTTCTTTTTCTGTTGAATATGCAAAGTACGCGATTGAACGAGTAATCAAGAGCGCCAAGCGTCACAAACGAGACTCAAGCAAGATTGATTTTCTCGCATTCTTTGAGACTTGCATTTCAGAGAATGAGAACTCAGCCATACAATTTGCAAAGAGAGTACTCGGAACCTATACAATTCCTCAGACTCCGAGCTTTGTATTAAACCTGGCCGGCATCCAAGAAAACGAAATCATGGCCGTGAAAGAAAAGTATCTGAATGGAGACTTTGCAGGTGCAATTGGCGCTGTTACGGATGAAATGGTCGACAAGTTTGCTATCGCTGGCACACCATCCCAGTGTTTGGAGAAGCTTGCAGAGTTCACCAAGACCGGTTTGAAGACACCAATCATGTACATCCATGGACCAGACAAGACGATAGCCGCGAAGTTAGCCGCTGAGCAAATTGTTCCAAAACTCACAGGGAAATGAGTGAAATTCATTCATACCTTGATCGCATTTCAACATCACATATGAGCAGACTGGGTGTGCGCAAAATCGAGGGGAGAAACAATAACCGAAAAATATTCCAAACGTTCGCCGGTCGGAAATTTGGTGGGCCGGACCGGATTTGAACCGGCGACCTTTGCCGTGTAAGGGCAACGTTCAGGCCAGACTACGCGTCCTCTGACCAACTGAACTACCGGCCCACACGTTCACCGCACTTTCCCGCGCCCACCTAATCTGCCTTATTGAAAGGTTGACTGTAAGGTGAACCTGTGGCGGCAACCCGACACCTGTTAACCGCCCAGACCATACCGTTTCTGAAACAGGTTGAGGGAACCGTTTTATATCGTCCTCAAACCCAGACCGGCGGGACCTGGATTGGTCGCTAAGGAACTCGTAGTCTACGTGGACGGAGAGTGGTTTCCCAAGTCGAGGGCTACAATTTCAGTCTTCGACCACGGCATGCTCTATGGGGATGGCGTCTTCGAAGGAATTCGAGTCTACAACGGTGTCATCTTCCAATTCAAAGAGCACTTAGACCGCCTCTACAGCTCCGCCAAATCCATAAAACTCAACATACCCCTCCCCCCTCAGGATATGACTGCTGCTGTTGTCGAGACGATCAAACGCAACTCCCTGAAGGAAGCTTACATCAGGCTGGTTGTTACGAGGGGAGCAGGCGACCTCGGCGTAGACCCGAGAAAATGCAAAAGATCGTCCACCATCATCATCACCGAACCCGTAGACCCAACCGTCGGCGTTATCACTAAGCAGAAAGGAATCTCAGTCATCATCTCATCCGTCCGCCGCGATGCGGTCGATGCTACGACTCACGAAATAAAATCCCTCAACTACCTCAACAGCGTATTAGCTAAACTTGAAGCAACGGATGCTGGCACAGACGACGCCCTGATGCTAGATAGAGAGGGATTCGTTTCTGAAGCTACAACAACAAACCTATTCATAGCCAAGGATGGCGACATCCTCACCCCACCCTCCACCTCAGGAATACTTCAAGGCGTCACGAGGAAACGAATCATACACCTCGCCAAGGATCTGGGCTACAAGGTGATTGAGAAAGGCCTAACCCCCTATGATGTCACGAGTGCCGACGAAGCATTCCTCACGGGCACTCTTTCCGAAATAGTACCCGTCGTGAAAGTGAAAGGCATTGAAGTTGGGGACGGTAAGGTTGGGCCGATCGCACGTAAGATCATGAGCGCGTTCGTAAACATACGGTCCAACCCGAAGGAGGGGTTGGGGGTCTACCAGGAAACTGAACGAATAATCACTCACCGTTAGATGCGGATTTTCTCAACTTCCGGAAGATGAGTATGTACTGATGGTGGATGTTGGAGACGAAGGCGTAGGGCATCCCATACGGGTAGAGATTCTTACTGTCTTGAACTAGAATCGTGATCCCTTCCAGGCTGAAACCAACCTTCTGAACCGCTTTCGACAAGTCGCTGTGGAATGGGACAAACTTTGAACCGTGCCTAAAATCCGATACGACGATCACCATGTACTTTCCCTGCTTAAGCACTCGATAGCATTCACCGAAAACTTTCGTCAGCTCGTGCAGAAAGTCACGATAGCTTGGGACATTACCCAAATCTCGTTTATCTTCGCTGTACTTCGTGGGAAGCCCTTTACTCAATCGTTCCCGCTTAGACTTGTGATCTCTCGCCTTCGTGAGTATCGCCCAGTAGGGTGGACTTGTAACGACGAAGTCAAATGATTCCGGCCCTACTCCTTTCAGAACGACCCGCGAGTCTCCCTGCAAGATTTGCAGAGTTGGCTGCCTGAGGAGTTCCGCCCTGTCCCGAGCAAACTCCGTTGGAATAGTCAGGGGTGATCCGCCAATTTGCTTCGCCCGCTCAAGTCGTTGATTACTGATGGCTATCCATTTGTCGACGAGCTCTACTCCTAACCCCTCCCGACCCGTGTTAAGACAGGCAATTAGTGTCGATCCAGACCCCGAGAAAGGATCCAGCACGCTCCCTTCCCTTTTAGTGAAAAAAAGAATTAGCTTCTCGATGTCGTTCTCCGCGAAAGTCGCGGGATGCTGTTCCTTCAATTCATCCCGAGGAGGCGGGCGGCTTTGCCAAACACTCTTAGTGAACGTCAACCACTCTACATTACTCAGATCGTTCAGGTTGTTTTGAGCATGATAGCGCGCTCTCCCCGAAACCTTAGACCAATTGAAGGTTTCTTTTTTCGACTTGACCATTATTTTCTCTCCTACGCTAGGCATCAACACCGAAAGGTCCAGCCCGTTCACACTCAAGGCATGTAGACGGAGCGTAATTGTTCGTGTTCGCGGGCGCAGTTGCAAGTCTTCTCTCATGGACGAACTTTTAGTTTTCTCGTCGTCTCCTGAAATTCAAGCACAAGAGGACTGCCCATCCGATTGTAACGGTAACGGCGAGTGTGAACCTCGAAACTGATTGTGGTTCGCTCTCTTGTGTTATCGGCATCGACGTTGATTTGGGAAAGATTGCTGACAAATAGTAGGCGTACGGAACGGTTGAAGGTAGATAGACATCGGTTTCCCGGTTTCCCCCAGCAAGTTGATGCAATCCGTAGAGGTCGAGTGTGGAAGGATATTCGTTCGGATAGTACAAGCATAACAAATCTTGAAAGGAGCATGATAGGGCAGAGGGATAGTCGGTTAAACCAAGGGCATGTCCGAATTCGTGTAGGACCAAGAACAGGGGATCATATTTGGATCCTTGATAGGTTAAGAGACCTGTAGCAAGGTAGACCACGGCGCGGGTTATGTTGTTAGAGTCATCCCACCGGATGTGTGTGCATCCGTCAACACCCAATGGTGATGAAGAGCAGTAGTTGCTTACTGTCCAATAATCGGTGAATTCGACAAAGACACGCGATCGCTTGTTCCCTACGACAAACGTGTAGGTTTTCCCATCCGGAAAATAGGTCGCCTTAAACCATGACTGCGCCTGATCCCAAATGGTAATCGCTTTCACGACAAGGTCATGTGCAACTGTTGGCGTTGGAGGTATCCAGACATATATCAACCGACTCGGCCAACTAGCCCCGAAAGTTGGTATCCAATACTGAGACTGCGGACGAGCTTGAACAATTGGCGCCATCAAGAATACCATGGAGAGTAGAATAACAAGATAGAAGCTCTTCTCGCTTCGCGACCAACAGCCCAATTCTACCGGTCTAATCCTCCCTTTGGAATAGGTTTTCTGGGGTCGCACTATAGGTTTTCTGGGATCGTACTAGATGTATTTTTCTTGGGTAGGCATCTCAAGAGCCTTTTGCCATCCTTACCCATCCTTTGTTGAGAGGTTGTGCGGTGCTCTGTACACGCTGGACGGAGCTCTGTTGCGTCCTTGGTCCATGAACGTGACACCCGGTTTGGTGGGGCGATTCACAACTCCCAAATGGAGCGTATGAATGGAGAACTTCGAGACAGGGAACGGATAATGAGAGGCTTAGAAGAAAGACACCCTAATCCTTTCAGGTTATCAAATTTCCGCTCACACATGGAGTTGAACAAACACCATCCGAAGTTGCTGGGATCAAAGTTAAGGAAAGAGATAAGTGGCTAACACTCGTTCAGAATGCTGCTCACGACGAGACTAACTGATCTTTTCCCAAGAATCGGTCGAGTCATTGAACTTGAATTTGGCAAAGTTCTTGTGAGTTCGTGACAAGCCCATAGCTGCTGTGAACTTCCATCGCATGGTTGATGTGTCAAATTGCAAGTCTATATGGTCTGCGTCCAATGGCAACTTGTCTGTGGCCTTAGCCTGTTCGAGTAAGTTTGTTATTTGTTTAGATTCAGTCTGTGCGCGTTCAACGATTTCGGTCTTTCTCGTTTCTAGGAAAGCGTGAATTTCCAATCCGTCGTACGGAAAGACGTACTCAAGCGTCGTTTCCTTTTCAATTGGTGTTCTCGCTCGGGTTAAGAGAGTGGCTAAACCCTTCTTGAATTGCTCATATCCATCTTCTCCCATCTTCCCGAAGAATCCCTGCGCGAAACTACTAACAGCAAAGGTCACAGTGATGATTGCAAAGAGCGCCAGCGGGTCGTAGGCTGCACGGAAGTATGTTTTTGTGTCAACATTTCCAAAGGTCTTGAACAAAAATTCTGCTTCACTATGCTCTTCGGAACCAAAATTCTCGCTTAGGGAAAGTCGTATGTCAGGGCCCTTTGACAAGCCTCAAAGCCAATGTATCAATGATGCTAGGATGCTTAAAGAATCAATCGAAAAGCAGCAGCCATTTACAGCTGACGAGAAGACACGTTACCTGGGCGGGGCACTTTTGCAAATTCGGGACAACTGAGAAAATCCGCTCAAAATCGGCAGAGCTTTGCGTTTCGGGACGCGCAACCAGATTTCGATTTATCTTCGGCTCATGCCGTAAGCTGTAAGCCCAGCGACGACAACTATCAAGGCAATGACTGGGATAGCGGTGGTTCCAATGATTGTTATTTGCTGTTGAAAGAGGAACCCGTATGCCCACGCGATTATCTGTTGTTGGAACTGGTTGGGTGTGATGTTGCTAAGATAGTTAGCATAGAAGTCATGGGCAGTATTCCCAAACTGCATTCCGTTTCCTATCCAGTAGATCAGGGTGAGAATTCCGAGTATCAGAGCGGTGATGTGACTCTTACCCAAGCGTATTACCACCTTGCAAGCATTGGAAGAATGTACTCAATCAGTGAGAGAATCGCACCAACGATAACGATGGGGAGCCAGAACCGTTGGCAGAACCATCGTACAGCCGCAAGATCGTGCTGTCTAAGGCCAGTAGCCCACAACGATACAAAAGTCATCAGCAACCAAAAACCGATAGAAATGAGCCAGTTAAGGACAAGCAAGCTGGCGAACCACGATTCACCCGCGACAACAGATGTCGCGAAAGCGGGCGTGATGACTCCTAACCAGACTAACACGTTTGACAAGTACAAGAGGAACATCACCCCGCTAACAAAGACTGCCCAAGCAGTTGCGCGAGATCGGACCGAACTTGCAAAGCGGCTAGAGATTGAGATACCTACTCCTATAGACAGACAGGTTGCCCATGTCCAAAATAACGTGTCAGTTAGTAAGTCCACTGTTATCGGTCAATCCTATGTCAATTCTTCCCCAATAACTTTTCTATCTTTGCGTCAAATATGTCTAGGTGAATGCACAAAATGACGAAAAATGACATTTCTTTGTTGAAAACGGGTCTGCTTTCCATTCTTTGTTACCTGCGAACTAACCATGAAGCCCGATTCGGAGAATTGGCGTTGAAACTAGGTGTTCCACCAAAGACAATCGCGCTTCGGCTTATTGAACTACGAAACGCGGGTTTTGTCACTCGGAAGGTTCGTCAAGAAGGTGTTGACGGTGTCGGGTATCATGTTTACGTGCTGACAGAAACCGGACTCCGATTGATAGATCGACTTGGGGCCAAGCCAATTGAGCGTTTGATGGAAGTCGAAAGGGAACTTCATGAACGCGTGATGGAAGTCGAAAGGGAACTTCGGAGTGCAGACGTATCCTCAACGGGAGGCCGTTAGGCCTTGGCTATTAGCAGAGTTCCTACGAGTCAGTCCTCATTAGAGGTAGTGTCAAGCCTTCGGGACAGGTTTTTGCCTGTCAAATGGCGGGACACGACCTCCCACGACAGGCAATACAGGGATTATCTAAGCCTCAAATACGGTAGTCGAGAACCATGTTCAGACCAACCTTGTCATCCACTCGCAACTACGCACTCGATAAGGCGGTTGACGTAGCGTTGTACCTAATCATAGACGCTTTATCGTTCTACTTCTCCTATCACACATTTTCGTTATCCTCATTACCGCCTGATAGCTTGCTGCTTGTTTTTGCGGTCGTTGGTGTTATCGCTTTAATTCTAACATTCATGGTTGCGGCTCCAATCCACAAGAAAATTGAGGAAAGACGTTCAAGTGAAGCATCCAAGAGTGGAGAGACACGAGCAAGCCCGCGTTATGTTGAATCAGGAACGGCGATTATTCCAAAGAGCGGCGAACCACTAATTGTCACATCCAGCTTGTTAGCGGGATTAGAGTTCTTTCCTTCACGTGAAGCTTTGAACGCAGCCAAGCCAAGTTTCAATGACTTGCTCAAGAGCGCAAAGAAGAGTATTGATGTTCTCGCTATTTCTGCTGAATCCATCATAATTACGTATGGTGATACTGTTAGGCAGTTGATTGATGATGGGGTTCATGTTCGATTTATTGTTTTGAATCCTGAATCCCCGCAAGTTGAAGCGTATGCAAAAGCTGTTCATCGTGGAGAGGAAACTAAGACTCGAATAGCCACAGCACTAAGCACAATTACGAAGATGAAAGACGACCTGACCGACCTTAACAGAGGCTATCTGGACATTAGAACTCATGACCTAGTGCCCCTACACACCGTTGTCGTGATAGATGAAGCCGTAATGAATGTTGAGTTTTACGTTTACGGAGTAAGTAGTCACTCGTGGATTAGTGTTCGCATTTACGAAAAGCAGCAACCTGAGTTGTTCAGTAGGTTCTGGAAAGAATTTCGTTTTGTCCATGACAGGTCTAAGACATACGGCGGTGGTACTGTTAAGAGCTATAGTGGTTAGTTACCCTCGCTCATATCGTGCTTCAACAGTCGCTTTAGCAAGGCTAGGTCACGTTCACAGCCCTCGACTATTGCTTTCAATCCTATTGTACGAATGCGCCAAAGCACGGTATTGTACCCCGTCAGCCGTTCTCCGTTCAAGTACGCTTCCAATAGCTTGCGTTCTGTTTTGCCGAGTACCTCTTTGCGAACCATCCAATCGCCGTGTTGCTATATGGCAACAAGTGTTATATAGGACTTACGTTGCTATATTGCAACAGGTAAATGGCATGACAACAATAATCATAACCCGTGAAGAACGGGGAAGAATGATTGCCCAACAACCAAACCAGATACAGAGGTTAGATGAACGAAACTACAAAGTAGCTTCTCAATCAGGAGAGGGAATGTATGATGTTGTTAGAAGCGAGAATTATGCTATGCGTTGGATGTGCAACTGCCCTGACTGGATTCATCGTCAGGTTAAGTGTAAGCACATTTGGGGGGTCGAATTCTCACTAGCTTTGAGAAACAAAGTCAAGCAAAGCGTCGTGATTGAGCCGCTTAGTCCGAGCGTTTGCCCTTACTGCGCGGAAACGAAGTTAGTTCGACGTGGCTTAAGGCATAACAAGTATGGCGATCTCCAACGTTTCTCATGTAAAGCGTGTGGTAAGCGGTTCACTCAGAATCTAGGCTTTGAACACATGGGTGCAAACCCTCAATCAATTACTTCCGCAATGCAACTCTACTTCACGGGTGAATCGTTACCGAACATTCAGAAGTTTCTACGATTACAAGGTGTGAATGTGCATTTCACGACTGTTTATCGTTGGATTAAGAAATATGTGGCAATCATGGGCCGATACTTAGAACAAATGGAACCTCAAGTCGGGAACACTTGGAGAGCCGATGAATTGTTCCTCAAGGTTCGAGGCAACATGAAGTATCTCTACGCTTTGATGGATGATGAAACCCGCTTCTGGATAGCGAAAGAAGTCGCTGACACTAAGTACCATGCTAATGTTCACGACCTATTCAAACAAGGTCGCAAGGTCACTGGTAAAGCTCCGTTTCACATCATAACGGACGGCGCACCGAATTTCCACGCGGGAATTGAGAGCGAGTTTTGGCGTGAGAAGAAACAGTTAGCCCTCAAGCATGAGCAAGACATTCGGTTTGACGGTCAAATTCATAACAACAAGATGGAACGCATGAATGGAGAAATCCGTGACCGTGAAAAGGTCGTTAGGGGCGTGAAGCGTGAGGATAGCCCTCTAATTTCGGGCTTGCAAATCTACCATAACTACGTTCGCCCGCACATGGCACTAGACGGAAAGACACCAGCCGACTTAGCGGGAATCGACATACGTGGACAGAACAAGTGGATAACATTGATCCAAAATGCAAGCAAACAAAAGCCAGCACATGGAATTGGTCAAGCATGACACAGCGCATAAAGCACCAATTGTTCATTCACATGGACTATGAGCCTAGCGGAATTTTGGAGGTTCGATATAGTTACCCATTGAGCACGCCACCTATTGGAGAACATGTTGTAAGATTGCAAGGAAAGCAAGTTCCGAAGCAGCTAAGAAGTGACATTGAAGCTGTCGTGATGGCTCTGAGTAAGCGAATTACAACACAACCAATACGTGCACCACACGCAATTATTATCCCAAATATCGTTCTCGGTGGCACAACAATCGTTATTCAAGATCAGACTCGTGCAAATGAAATTCCACATGCCCGAATATACTACAACGAAGTTGTAAAACAATTGGGAATAGGGGTTGAAAGGGAACTCCACATGGGGCCAACGGATTTTACGGGTACGCTACAAATGACATGGCAACGTATCCAAGCAAAGATCAAAGGCATAGCTTGGCAAGACTATACAGGTCGTGTAGGACCCAAGCACCTATTTCCCATGCATGTCCCGCCTCGCAAAGGCAAAACCGAGGAAAAGGGTGTCCCGTAAATGCAAAAGAACCCTGGGCGGTAAGGATTTATACTAGGTTGTTACTTCAGGTAACAAAATTAATGGTGAGTTAGCTATGGTTTGGACGTTCATCAAGACCACGCTCTTGGTCGGTTTCTTAACTGGCATACTGTTCGTTGTTGCTTACGTGATGGGGTTAGACCCAATCGTGGCTTTGGGTTTCGCTGCGTTCATGAACCTGATAATCTACTGGTTCAGCGATCGCTTAGTCCTCCGTATGGGTCGTGCGAAGGTCGTGAGTGAGGATGATGCGCCGCGTGTTTATGCGGCTCTTCGAAGGCTCAACGCGGCCTCTGGAATGCCCATGCCGAAGGTTGCTCTTGTTAACAGCTCGGTACCGAACGCCTTTGCGACAGGCCGGAGTCCAAGCAAGGCCACGGTCGCCGTGCATACCGGCCTATTGAGCGTAGTCAACGACGAAGAGTTGGAGGGCGTGCTTGCACACGAATTGACGCATGTCAGGAACTGGGACACATTAACGATGACGATCGCAGCCACGGTCGCTGGTGCTATCACGTACCTCGCCCAATGGGGATGGCTTCTTGGCGGTGCGTTCGGGTATGGGGGCGGATCGGGTGGCAGGAGTAAGCAGGGAGGTAGCTTGATCGGGCTACTGTTCATGCTAGTCCTAGCACCTCTCGCAGCCATGCTAGTCCAACTTGCAGTTTCACGCACACGCGAATACGCCGCCGACGAAGGCGGAGCCAAACTATCAGGGAAGCCCTTAGCGCTAGCAAGTGCGCTTGAAAAGATTGAGTATCAGGCAAGGAACCGGAGGCCCAGCGCCAATGCAAACCCAGCGCTATCGTCACTCTACATCGTCAATCCCTTCAGAGGCTCTATGTTCACACAACTGTTCTCAACCCACCCAAGAACGGAGAAGAGGATTGCAAGGCTGCATCAAATCGCGGGCACTATGGGTTACGGATCATACTACCGCCAATAACCACACGCACCCACGAAAGAACTTACTCAAGAATGGCTAGCGCACGTACCGGACAAGTCGATGCGTTCACCTTCAACGGAAAAGCTGCAAGCCTGAACCTCGAAAGGCCCACCTCCCCGAGGTTACATAACCCCTCTAAAACGAGAATATCCTTCCTCAACAGTGTAAGGTGCGCAGGCAAGTCGCGGGCCGTGGAACTGTCAATGCTCTCGGTGTCTATGCCGACCATGCGGACGCGCTTGAATTCAAGATATTGTGCGGCGTTCTCGCTAAGATATGCATGAGGCTTAGCGACACAGCCAGTGTAGACAATAGCAACCTCGCCCTCCCGAAGAGCCAACCCAGCTTCCTCCTCGGCTGCCTCCAAATCCTCGTCATCTACAGCCTCACCAGGCTTCGTGTGGCTTAAATCAAGAATGACCGCGTCGGAGAAGAAAAACTCCAATCCAAAGTCATTGATCGTCCTTTGACTCTTCAGCAAATAAGCGGGAGCGTCGAGATGCGTACCCGCGTGCGGGTCTTTAGCAAACTCCTCTGGCGAGAACGGGTTGGACAGGTCTACAATTCGCATAGTTGCACTCATCAACTACCTGGTAGGTTGCGGATTAAAGGTCCTTCAAACTCACCTAATGAAAGACGTTCGGCCTTTTGAGCGATCATACTTCTGAGGGCTACGTTACCTCCTTGTTGGGTAACTCTGCATCGACTTTCAGGATTGGCCCTCAACTACAGGTTCCGGTGGCTGATTCAAAACGATGCCTGAGCTTGTTAGGCGCATTATCTTGGCTTGGGTGAAGCAGCGGGCGGGTGTAGGACAGTCGGCAGGGGGGTGTCTTACACCCTCCACCACATGAACACGCTCGTGAAGCAGCTTGGACTCCGGGTCTACGGCCTGTGGATTGCCGCAAACGTTCAAGTCCAACCTGGATGTGCGGAATTGTACCGCATGGCCGAAAGTCATGGCCAAACGAAGAGGTAACGGAACCTTTTGGTTGACTTTTGGTTTCGGTTCGACGTACCTTTTTTAGCCGACTCGCCAGACTTGATTTCTGAAAGCTATACAGAGGGGCAAAATACGCAGGCAACCGTCCCGCCTGGGCAGACCTTTGCGAAACGATGGGCCATCTACGCAGCCCTCGGTGTTCCTGAGGTTGATCTCAAATCTTGGCGCTTAACCACAAGCGGACTCGTGGAAAAACAACTTAGTTTAAGCTTCGAAGACTTTCAAAAGATGTCTCAAGTGAAGCTTACGAGAGATTTCCATTGCGTTACCACGTGGAGCATTAAGGACGTGGTTTGGGAAGGCGTAGCGTTCAGCGAAGTGGCGAAACTGACGGGGGTTAAGCCCGAGGCGAAGTGGGTGATGTTTCAGTGCGCAGATGGTTACACGGCCCCGCTGCCTTTAGAGGACGCTATGGTTGAAGACTCTTTGATAGCATTCAAGATGAACGGCAAACCGATTCCAGTACAGCAGGGCTTTCCCGCGAGACCGTTCATACCGCACCTTTACGGGTGGAAAAGCGCCAAATGGCTTACTGAAATCGGATTCCTCGCTGAATACGAAGATGGATACTGGGAAGCATACAACTACCACGAGCGAGGGAATATTTGGGATGAGGAGCGCTTCAAAGGCCAAGGTGGAAAACACGTACGACACCGAGGCCTCGGGTCAATACCGGTTTGAAACATCCGCCACGAAGTATTTTTCTTTGACCTCGACATGCTCCGTGAAAGTAGCTTAAAGGTCGTGTCGATAACGGTAGGTCTAATACAGGAGCTTAGGAGAGCCGTCTTTGGTTGGTTCTATCCGGTTCATTATAATCTTGAAAGGTGGGCCTATGCGCTCCAACGAATATCCGGGATTGCCGTAACAGCCTATTTCCTGGCACACATCGTAGAGACGGGAAACGTCGTTGGCGGTATGAGTGTCTGGAGCGTTCCATCCGCCGATTTTGCGAGCGCTATTTGGACTGCAACGTTCCATTTCCTAGAAAACCCTCTGTTTGATACGGGTCTCATCGTAATCGGGTTCATGCTTTCCTACCACGCCATAAACGGAATCAGGCTAACACTTACCGAGTTTGGGCTCTTGCAAGGCAAACCCGCCCGCCCCGATTTTCCCTACGAACCTAAATCATTTTCCAAAGCTCAGCGGATCATTTTCTGGCTAAGCGTTCTGTTCGCGACTGCAACTGCGGTATATGCGTTGAATGTCTTCTTTGGGGTTTAGAAAATGAAAGAATCCACCAGGATGCTTCTCCATTACGCGACGGGGCTCGGCATCCTCGTAGCTGGGGGAGTGCACCTATTCACCGTCTTCCTTACTGGGCCGTACGTCCAGAATCTGGCTTTTAGCAGCGTGATGATGGTTTACAGAAACATCCTACTAGCAGTCACACTTGAGCTGCTACTACTTTTCGTGGACTACCACGCACTGAACGGCGTGAGGATCATATTGATCGAATTCCACCAAGGCACGAACTGGGAACGCGGAGTTTCATGGGCACTCGCCGTTGCCGGCCTATTATTGCTAATTTATGGGACGAGAACAATCCTGATCGCAAACGCGTTAGCGTGAAGAATACCAGAGTTGGAAAAAACCGTCAACGTCGCGGATAAAGAGCAGGCACAACAAATTCTGAAGGTACTTCGCGAGAGGATCCCTCTCAACGAGGAGGATTTCGCCGCCTCGCGTGTAGCGAAGGAATCTTGGGACCCCTTCCGCGTCTTAGTTGTCACAATCCTCTCACAAAACTGCACTGATATCGCAGCACTGCGCGCATACGGAAACTTAGATCGGACAGTGGGCGTCTCTGTGTCTACCCTGAGTAGCGCTCGAGTGCGAACTATTGAAAAAGCAATTCACGTCGCAGGTTTGCACAAGCAGAAGGCTAAGGCCTTGAAGCAACTTGCGAGGGTTGTAAGTGAGAAATATTCGGGTAACTTTGCTGCAGCGTTGGAGGGTTCATTCGAGCAGGTGCGTGACAGCCTTCAGGAATTGCCCAATGTCGGCCCGAAGACTGCCGACGTGTTGCTCAGCATTTGGGGCAGGCCTACTATCTCCGTTGACACGCACGTCGATCGAGTCTCGAAACGCCTTGGTCTAGCGCGGGCTAAGGCCAGGTATGGGGAGGTTAGATCCGCGCTGATGCAAGAATTTCTTGAGGAAGACTATCGATCCGTTCCTCTGTATTTCATGGCCCTTGGCCGGAGGATATGCAAAGCTCAACGCCCCCTCTGCCCCACATGTCCCATCAACAATCTATGCCCTTACGAAGGGAAAGCGAAGCCAAATTGACTTCGCCAATCGAGAAAAGTGACGAAGGTCTACTCCGGGGGAATCTCCTTGAAAGCTAAAGAGATACGCATTCCCTCCCTCGCCCGCACGTAGCTGGCAACGCCGTAAATCACAACGGAAAGCACGAGAGATACCGCGATGTACCCGTAAGCTAGCGAGTTACCGCCCCAAATATTGGGGTATTCGAGGAATCCGTAGGTTAAGTATGCGAAAACAAGCGTTTGCAATACGCCCGCTGTTGCGAGCAAAACCTTCGTCCACCCTTTCTCCTTCGTGAATGCGTAGACCACAGCACCGACGCCCACCAAGGCGAAGTATGCCATCGAGGCGACCAAAACCCCGTAGAGTGAAGATATCGTTCCATAGAGGAATGCAGCCAAACCGATCAGAAAGACCGTGACTGCAAGATCTACGAGGTGTGCTACGATCGGTGAACCGTACCTCGGGCTGACGTATGCCAGCTTCGAAGGTAGGAATCTGTCAAATGCTTGGGCCAGCATGTATCTTGAGATCGTTATTATGCCGAACGCGAGAATCGCCACTGTCAACACAACCCAACCGAGCCCAATCAGGAACTCTTCTGCAAAACTCCCGGAGACTCCCATCGCAAGCGTCCAGAAGTTGAATGAATGGTCGTAGACCAGAGCCGAATTAGCGAAAGCTGCGGTCGTAAACTGAAACCCTGCGGCATAGTACATCGCAGCAAATGGGATCGTGACTATCAGAAATGCAACCGCCAACGAAATCGGAACGTTCCACCTTGGGGCATTTCCCTGTAGCTCAGAACCAACTGAGGGCGCAGCGTTAAACCACGGGTACGTAAACAATGCAAAGTAAGGCATCATTAGTAGAGTAGACCGCAGGTCGAATGTTGGCCCGGAATAGGAGTTCGCGACGGATGCGTAAGTCAAATTCGCGACCCTCAACCCGTCAACATAGCGTTCTACGCCGGCTCTTCCAGCCTGCAGTAGAGCGAGAGTCGCAACACCCATCGCGATTATCCCGATTACCCAGAACATCGAGATGATCTTGAACCCGAGCCTAGGCCTGATGATATTGATCGCGATGAGAATTATGAGTAGTGAAGATGCGAGCAGAAATTGAGAAAGTGGGTCGCCTCCCAACACGTTCCCCGGTAAGGCAAGTCCCAACATGTTAGAATATCCAAGTGCTACGCCAACTGAACCTATTGCAAAGACCGTCGACAACGCGATTAGAGCGAGATATGGCATCGTCTCGAGCGTTATACCCGTAAATGTCATGATACTTCCAACAAAACCGCCCAACGATCTCGAAATCCAGACGTAATCTCCGCCCGTCCTTGAGACTCGCCTGGAAAGCATCGTGTAAACGATAGCTTGTGGAACGGCGAGAAGCGCGGCTATTGCCGATCCGAGAACTAAGTTTACTCCCGAGACCGTCGGCAACGCGAGCATAGTGTATCCGACAAGGGCAAGTGCTGGACCCACCGACATGTAGCTGACATTGATGGCAACTGCATCGAACAATGAAACCCGCTTAGTCAGGCCAGTCGACTCTCGAACGAATACTTTGGAATGAACAGGCGACTTGCGTGTCAACTTACTCGTCCTCGCGAGCTCCCGGCACGTTTTCTTCGATGAACCCATCCGTGGAACCTAAACATAAAAGGAAATCTAGGCGCACCATAGTGACTGCGGATTCCGCCATGGTTATCACGGTCGTTGTCGGAGCGATAAACTGGGACACCACGCTCTTTGTGGATAAGTTCCCTCGAAGGGGTGAAGAGGTGGTTGTTCGCCGAATCCGCCACGTCCCGGGAGGGAAAGCGGGAAATGCTGCCGTTGCTGCAGCGAGATTACTCGGACCGAACAACGTGGCGATCATAGGTGCGTTGGGCAACGATTGGGTCGCTTCGGAGCATACGAGGATCTTCAAGCAGGAAGGAGTTGACTTTTCAGGGCTCAAACGTAACGACTCAGTTCAATCTGGGCAGGCCCATATAGTCGTGGACAAAACTGGCGAAAATGTGATCCACACGTATTTTGGAGCCAATGCCACAATTCTACCAGAAGACCTAGACGATGCAAACCGACGCCAACTGATCGAAAACGCGAGCATAATCACAATCATGGATCCACCGTTCCGAACCTCGCTGAAGCTGGCCCAAGAAGCCAAGAAATTGAACAAGATTGTAGCTTGGGACCCCGGTGTGAAGTCCCAATTGGGATACGACACGACTAGCGCACTTCTACAAAACGTCGACTATTTTCTAGCAAACGAATCTGAAATAGGATTTCTAACAAGAACCAAAACGCGAGCTATGGCAGCACGCAAACTCCTGCGAGTCAATCAGAAGCTGAAGGTGATAATGAAACTAGGAGCTAGAGGCTCGCTAATGTATAGCGGAACGAAACGAATCGTGTCACAAGGTTTAGATTTGAAGTTAGCTGGGTTGAGGGTTGTGAATACGGTAGGCTGCGGCGACGCTTTTCTTGGCGCCTTTGTAGCCGCCATAAGTGAGGACCGACCTGATTTGGAGGCCCTAAAGTGGGCTAACTTCGCGGCAGGCCTAAAAGCCACACGGCCTGAAACGCGTGGGAGTCCAGATCGGGCCACGCTAATGAAGTATCTTGGTTAGCTAGTTGTCTTCCTCAACTGGTCGGCGATGAGTGGCGCAACCGAGACGCGACTGATCGGGCTTGGTACGGTATCTGTTCCAACTACCTCCTCTACCCCAGCGGAATTGATTTTGGCGAGGGCTCCTGGGGCTAGTATTGGGTGGGTGCACGCGACTTGAACTCTCTGAGCACCTTGGGATTGCAGAATCTTGACTGCTTCTACAATCGTGCCTCCGGTGCTGATGATGTCGTCAACGATGAGCACGTCGCGTCCGTTAGCATTCGATTTTCTAGGGCGAACCTCAACATGAGCATCGCCCAGCCTTTTCTTCTCAAAGACATCGAAATCAGTTCCCAACCTTTCCGCCGCAAGCTTTGCCCACTGTTCAGCCTCTGCATCCGGACCTATTACCAGAGGTTTTTCCAGCTTTCCAGTCTTCTTCACGTAATCTGCTAGGAGTGGCATGGCGGAGAGGTTGTGGGCGGGTATCTTGAATGCCTCAGAGGATTTGACGACTCTATGCTGATGCATATCGATCGTGTAGATTTCGTCGGTACCTACGCTTTCGATCAATTTGCTCACGGTTTTGAAGCTCAACGCTTCACCGGGCTTGAAACGTTCGTCCTGCCTCGCATAAGCGAAGTAAGGCATGAAAGCTATGACCCTCTTGGCGCCAAGATCCTTCAAAGCGTCCGTCAGCAGAAGGTATTCGAACAATAATTCGTCAGGTGTATGATGAATTGATTGAATAACCGCAACAGTTTGATCCTTTACCTCACTAAGGACCCTAAGGTATTTTTCACCGTCAGGAAATCTGCGAACCTCCAATCCTCCCAAATCAACACCTAATTCCTTTGCGACCTTTGACGCTAGGGCTTCGGAGGTTGACCCTCCAATCACGATCATTCTACTTCACTGCGAGCTCGGTAATCGTAAGTCAAATAAAACCTATTTTCAAGAGCCGCCACCGAACTGACCGCCCAAAGTGTCGACTACTTCTTGAAAATCATCTATTTCTTTGTGCGAGACATTGCCACTCTTACATAGATCTGCCAGTCTCGAGGCCTTAATAGCAAACGCGAAGTCTGATTCTTTAGCAGCGGGATAATCACCAAAGCCATTTCCGACGAAGAAAACTCGTTTGCCCTTCATCTTTTCTCGCCTGACCAAGTCGTCTTTGAAGTTGATTGAAGACGGAGTAATCTTTTTGGGAAAAGTGAGAGCGTAACCATTTTCAGTAAATTGCGACTTTGGAGCACAAATTTTGATGAATTTCAACCATCCGTCCCTGTTAAGAAAATGTTGAATGCAAAAGTCGAACCCACCACTAGCGACTATGAGCTGTAGGTCGTTTGACATACAATAATTGACCAGCTGAGCAAAGTTTGGCCTAAGAGCTGTGACTCGGTCAAGCCGCTCTAAGATTGTCTCCTGTGAAACTTTTATCATGGCGAATTCCTGCCTCAGGGAGTCTTCAAACGAAACTTCGCCTCTCTCAAGGGCTTCCTCTATCCGCTTCCACTCGGGGTTTGCGTAGAGATCCAAGGCTACTTGTGCCGTATCGATGTTGACGATCGTCCCGTCAAAATCGCTAATCACTGTTACTTTCGCGAACCGGTGGCGGTTCATTGATGGTCTGACCTCGAAACCACTAGGGTGAGGGTTAAAGGTAAATGTGCCCACTCGACCATCATGCGGTGATTTGCAATGCTGAATAGAATTACAGTCGTAGTTGCCCAATGGTGCCCCCACTGCGTTCCCCTATCCCTCGAGAAGGGTGAACAGATGGCTAAACAACTCGGCGTTGAGTTGCGTGTGCTTGACATAGACGACCCGGAACAGGAGAAGATTGCAGATTCTTTGGTCAAAGATTATGGAGACCAGGCTGATGACTATCTGATACCTCAAGTGTTCTTCGAGGAAGACGGCAGAGTCAATCATGTCTTTACAGGGTTCTCGGAAGGCGTTGACGTGACAAGGTCCCGCTGGGACGACTTCTTCGCAAGCGAATATTATCAGGCCAAACTAGGCACTCATAAGAAAACGAACTAATACTCATCAACTTCTCGTCAGATTGGATTTACAGGCAGGGCAAAACCTCTCAACCATATTGAGGTCGTGTGCGAAAAGCTTCAAGCAGCCTGACCGCGAACGATCTCCTACACATAGTGAGATAGCGATCTGTTTCGCCGCATCCGTCCGAGCATATCTAGTCCAATAGACTTCAGTAATTGGCGAATTGGTTCCGGCCTTGGCTTCGAGGGTTTCAAGGGCGTTTCCGCCGAGTTCCCATCCGTGCCGTGAAGCGACTCGAACATCGTTGTGGGTAAAGTTCTCCTTTCCCACTTCTATCTCTAACTTATCAGTGAACCATTTAAGATCCGGTTTTTGGCTGAAATAAACTACTTGAGATACGAACCCGTCGGGACATACGTATGCTCCTACGATGCTTGTAGAGTTCTCGGCCACTACCCTCATTGACGTAGGCTTATCGCAATGCCTGAAGCATTTTCCTTTGAAACTGAGATGCTCTCGGACGAATTCCGGTAACCAATCCATCCTGATCACTTAGCGGAGCTCACTTGGCATCAGGGAACTTTAAAACGTTCCAGGGGGTGACAATCGCGAATCACGTTGAGATCACGAGGGACCGCTGCCATTTCTCTAATAGTTGTCGGCGTGTCGCTCGTCGCTTTAGCTGCAATCTTAATCATGTCACATGCACCGACCTTAACCTGGATAATCCTCGCTGCGGTCGGTTCCATCCTTTTCCTAATTGGAGTAGTACTTTTCATAATGGAACTTCTGGAAACTTGGTTGAGTAGAGGACAGAGGGTACTGGTCGACGGCCTTCAAGCAGGGTAGAGGAAAAATGCCACAACCCGATTCTGGTTTTCTCCTCGAAGTGGCTGAGTCCGCTGCCAGGGAAGGGGGAAAGAGACTGGAGATGCTTTTCCGCCGAGGAAAGTTATCGATAAGACGAAAGTACGATTATGCGGGGAGCATTGTTACGAACGCCGACTTGGAATCAGAAAAACTCATTCTTTCAAGGATACGGAGGAGCGGCGTCAAGAGTACGGTTGTGTCCGAAGAGGCGGGCAGGATTCGGTTTGGTTCACGCGACGTGACCTGGGCGGTGGATCCGCTAGATGGCACACTCAACTTTGCGAAGCGGATACCACATTTCGCGGTTTCGATTGGCGTGAGGGTTGGTAGGAGGACGGTGGCTGGGGCGATTTATGACCCAATATTGGAAGAGATGTTCACGGCGAGGCGAGGTGGAGGAGCATTCCTAAACGGAAAGAGGATTAGAGCTTCAAATGCCACCGCGCTTCGCAACTCAGCGCTCATCTTTGAATGGTGGGAGCCCGAACCTTCGATACTAGACCCGTTGGGCTTAGAGAAGAGACTCTACAAGTATACACGAAGCTTGCGGTCGCCTGGAAGCATCGCGCTAAACCTCTGTTCAGTTGCATCGGGGAGATTTGACGGGTTGATCACTGTGTTTCCAAAATCTCCCGTCTATGAAGTAGCTGCTGGCTCGTTGATAGTTGAAGAAGCCGGAGGGCGAATAACGAATTCTTTGGGTGGAAGTTGGGAAAGTCTTTCGCGCTCGATAATAGCGGGCGGACCGCGGTTACATCAAAGGTTGCTTTCCTTTCTAGGATTATGATACGCGAAGACGATCCATTTGATTAGAGCCCTTCTTTGGAAAGTTCTTGAACAAGCTCCTTTTGATGGGATGTCAGGTTTGTTGGCGTCCTAACCTGGACGACTACCAGTTCGTCGCCTTTCCCGTTTTCGCGAATTGCGGACATTCCTTTCTTTCTCAGTCTGAAGATTGCTCCGCTTTGGGTACCGGGGGGCATCATGATGTTGGCCGGTCCGTCCAATGTTGGCACTTGCACATCACCGCCTAGGACTGCTCTGGAGATACTCACGTCCACATTACATACCAAGTCGTTTCCTTCTCTTCGGAAGGTCGCATGTGGTTTTACGTGAACGACGACGTATAGATCGCCTCGTCGGCCGCCCCCGTTGGTGGCATCTCCTTCTCCACGTAGGAGTAGTTGGGAGCCGGTGTCAACGCCTGGGGGGATCTTTATTGAGATACGTCGGTCGCGGTCGACGATTCCTGCACCACGGCATTGGTTGCATTGTTTCTCGATTATTGTCCCTTTACCGCGACACTTTCTACATGGCTCAATTCTTGCGAAATGCAAGAAACCTGCGTTCTGAACGTGTTGGATCTGCCCTGCGCCTCCGCATTCGGGGCACTTCTTCGGGGAAGTACCAGGTTTGGCTCCGGAGCCGTTGCATTCTGAGCATCGTTCGGTTCTCGGAACCTCGATTTCTGTCCCCAATCCCGCATAAGCCTGTTCAAGTGATATCTCGAGATCATATCGTATGTCCTGTCCACGCTGAGGTCCACGGGTGGGTCTGCCCCCGAAGAATGTGTCAAAGATAGATCCGAAACCCCCGAACCCAAAACCCATGCCTCTAAGAATCTCGTCGAAATCGACGCCGCGGAAGATGTCCTCGGTTGAGTAGCGGCCGTCAATTCCCGCGTGGCCGAACTGGTCATATTGTGCTCGTTTTTCATCGTCTGAAAGAATTGCGTACGCTTCGGAGATTTCCTTGAATTTATTCTCCGCGTCCGGGGCTTTGTTCCGGTCGGGATGATACTTTAACGCTAGCTGCCGATATTTGTTCTTGATCTCGTCCTTGGTTGCGCTGCGCTGCACACCAAGTACATCGTAATAGTCACTCTTCGACAATAATGATCTGCCGCAATGTCATCGCTACTTCTTATCATCCACGACCTTGTAGTCAACATCGACGGGTTGTTCTTTCTTCTCACCCGGCGGAGGTGGAGACGCTGGTTCCCCCGATGTTCCCGATTTCTGCTGAGCAACCTGCTGATATGCAGCTGTTCCGACATCTTGCAGAATCTTCTGCAATGCGTCAAGTTTCTGTTTTATCGTTCCGAGGTCTTTGCCAGCAAGGGATTCTCGAAGTTCGGCGATGGCCTTGGTAATTTGGTCGGATTGCTCCTTTGAGACTTTACCCGCTAGCTCTTTGGTTAACCTTTCAGCGCTGTAGATTAGATTATCAGCCGTATTCCTAAGCTCCGCTTCCTCCTTACGCTTCTGATCCTGCGCCGCAAACTGATCGGCCTGTTTCACCATCTTTTCGATCTCGTCTTTGGCAAGTTTGGTTGAGGCGGTGATTGTGATCTTCTGCTCCTTGTTTGTGGCAAGGTCTTTGGCGCCCACGCTCAGAATTCCGTTAGCGTCTATGTCAAACGTAACTTCGATCTGTGGAACCCCTCTCGGTGCGGGCGGAATGCCTGATAAGTTGAACATTCCTAGTGACACGTTGTCCGAAGCCATCGGTCGTTCTCCTTGCAGTACGTGCACAGTGACGGTTGTTTGGAAATCGGCGGCGGTGGAGAAGACTTGGGTACGCTTCGTAGGGATGGTCGTGTTTCTTTCGACTAACTTTGTGAGAACGCCGCCTAGTGTTTCGACTCCGAGCGACAGTGGAGTCACATCGAGAAGAAGGAGGTCGTGGACATCGCCTGCGATTACACCCGCCTGTATCGCCGCTCCCATCGCGACGCATTCCATGGGATCAACTCCACTTTCAACTTCTTTACCCATGTAGTCTTCCACGAACTTTCTCACTATGGGCATGCGGGTTGGCCCACCTACCATAATGATCTTCGAGATTTCCTTCGGTGTAAGCTTGGAGTCGGTGAGGGCTCGGTCAAGAGGACCTCGGCATCTGTCTATGGTAGGACGAACAAGTTCTTCCAATTTGCCCCGAGTCATCGTCAGGGTTAGATGCTTGGCGCCTGAGGCATCGGCGGAGATGAAGGGCAGGTTGATGTCGGTAGTGAGGACGGTTGAGAGTTCGATTTTTGCTTTCTCCCCGGCCTCCCTAACGCGTTGGATGGCGACTTTATCGTTTCTAAGATCGATTCCGTTTGTTTTCTTGAATTCTTCAGCAATGTAATCGATGATGGCATTGTCCATGTCGGTTCCTCCAAGCTGGGTGTCTCCGTTGGTGGCAAGAACCGTGAAGACGGGAGTTACTTTTCCTGTCTCGTCTTTGGACGGCCCTACTTCCATAAGGGTCACGTCGAGCGTTCCGCCACCCAAATCGAAGACCATTATCTTCATCTCCTTCTCGGGTCGGTCCATTCCGTACGCCAATGACGCGGCCGTTGGTTCGTTGATTATTCGGACGACTTCAAGACCTGCGATTGAGCCAGCGTCTTTTGTTGCTTGGCGTTGGTTGTCATTGAAGTATGCGGGCACGGTGATGACTGCTTTCTCCACTTTGTCTGCTAGGAATGCCTCGGCGTCCCGTTTGATCTTCTGTAGAATAAATGCGGAAATTTGTTGTGGCGTGTATTCCTTACCGAGAATTTTGACCTTGTAATCAGTGCCCATCTTGCGCTTGATCGCCATCACAGTGCCATCGGGGTTCGAAACTGTCTGGCGCCGCGCAGGTTCACCAACGAGCAACTGCCCATCCTTCGTGAAGGCAACATATGACGGAAACGCCTTTCCAGCGACCGATGTGCCTTCGGCGCTCGGTATGATTGTCGGGCGCCCAGCAATTATGGCAGCCGCAGCTGAATTACTCGTTCCAAGGTCTATTCCGATGATCTTTGGCAAGCTTCATGTCACCAATAGTTACTAGACGTAACAATGGAAGGGGGAGTTAATTCAAAAACATTGCGGGACTACACGCTCGCAGCCTGAGTAGGGTCGGTTTTCTTCGGGGCCTTACTGACTACGACAAGGCTTGGCCTGATTACCTTGCCGTTCATGGTGTAACCTCTCTGGATCTCCTCCAGAACAATGTTCTCGGACTTCTCATCAGTCTCTACATAACTAACGACTTCATGCAAATCCGGATCCAGCGCCTTACCAACGGCCGCGATCTCTTCCAATCCTTCACTCTGAAGTACCTCCGTCAACTGTTTTTGGAGCATCCTCAACCCAACTGCAGTTTCGTTAGGCAGCAGCGAGTTGCCCGAAGTGACGACATTCACAGCTTGCTGCAAGGCGTCAAGACTCGGAAGAAGCTTGGCGATCAATCTTTCAGAAGCCTGTGAAGTTACTTCCTGAACTTGCCGCCGAGCAATTTTCTGAACGTTCTCCATCTCTGCCTGCACTCTCTTAAGCCGGTCGAGGTACTCCGCCGCTTTTCTCTCGCTTTCCTGCTTTTGTCTAACCGCCTCAAGCAATTCATCCTGAGCGATTTCCAGAGTGTCATCGTTGGGAGGCGACGGTTGCGGCTCCTTAGTCTTCAGTTTGTCTTTGTCTTCAGTCTTCAACTGCGACCACCCAATGCGGTTTGCGAAGGCGTTTCCATTTCTAGGACATGTTCCTTTCGTTAAAAAGCTACGAGAGGGCGTAGGTATAGACCGAGATCCTCAATCTTCGCAGCGCTCGGATCTGCGAAGTTAGGACACGGCTTGCGTCCCAAGAACTGTGCCATCTTTCAGTCTATCGAATGCGTATTGCGGGACGAATGTTCCGACGGAGACGGTTGCGTCCGGGGTCCGGCGGAAGTACTGGCGCGCGATTAAGGTTTCAGTTTTCGTGATTCCATGCACTCCTTCAAATTGATTGACAGCGGTTTCCAAAATCTGCTCAACATTCTTGCTGTGCAGAATCACTAACAGGTCCCAATCGCCGGGAATTATGTGCCCTTCCACAACGTGCACAAGTTCCTTCAGCTGAGACAGAACAGTTGGCAATGAACCTTGGGAGCGCAGAAGAGAAATCGCCAAAGCGTCATTCTCATCGACGGCATATTCCTTAGTGAAACCCTCAAATGGAATATGCGTGCTTGTGGACTTTATACCCTGCATGGAACGAATTTCGGAGACAACCTTGTACAGACCGGTTCGATCGTAATGCCCAACGCGAACTAGAAGATCATATCTGCCGAGGAGCAGTGCCCCCTCCTCAACTTGAGGTATCTCCTTAACCGTTCTCACTACGTCGGCTACTTGTCCACGCTCGATAACCGCCAAAATATATGAAGACGATTTCAAGGGGGAACTCATCGCAGACACTCCAGAGACTTACTGAGACGCACGGCAGACGGGAACACGAAGGCTTCTACTTAAATCAAACACCCATTTCCGTAGGCGTAAAGTGAGCATTCCCGGAAATGTGTGATATCGTTGGATTCCAAATGGATCGACCGCGATGGTAAAGTGATTTTGATAATCGAGACGCCCTTTCTGCTCAACCTGATACATACCCGCAACCCTATCCGAGATGCTCAAATCTAAGCGCGGAATTACATCCCAGTTTCAGCTTATTCGGGATGCACGGGCAACTTGAAGAAGAAAGACCCAGCGGTTGAAAGGCCGAAGCGGATACGGTACGTGAGGGTTCTTGTGGACCCCTCTCTGAAGGTGCAGCCCGAAATCCACGTACCACAGCCAAATTTCGGCTCACTGATTGAGATTACGCCCTTTCGAGATGGCTTCTTTCACTACCCCGTAACCCTCGATCCTATTCTCGCGCAGGAAACATATCGCCAATCTGGCCTGAAACTAGAATACTCTCCTCAAGCGCTCAAGCTAATTCGCGAACACCGAACCGTGATCCTAGAGTACGATCCTGAAGGGCATGTCTGGGTTAGACCGCTGAAAGATGACTCATTGAAAGATATTCTCGACGACTGGACTTTCAAAACCTATGTTGTTTGGAGCCCATATTATGACAGCTACCGACTCAGGCAAGCAGGGTCATTGGAATTCGCGAAAAAGGCCTTCGAACGAGAAGGCGTGCGGTTGCAACTCAGGAACTTCCCGCAAAAAGAAACGCGACTGCTCAAAACTCACGCTCCCCGAAACATCAACGTCACACTCTACCCATTCCAGCGAAAAGCCGTGCAATTCATTCTAGGAAACGACGGCCGCGCTTGCCTTTTTGATGAAATGGGGCTGGGGAAGACAATCTCAGCAACCAGCGCTCTGATCGAGCTATTGAAGCTCAGAAAGGCTTCCAGGGCACTGATCGTCGCACCCAATGCGGTTGTTGACCAGTGGCGTGAGGAGCTTGTTGAGAAATTCAACCTAGACCCCACCATAGTCACGTCTAAGCGTGCAATTCGAGAGCGCAGCAAATTGTACGATGATCCCTTAGTTGTCGTAAACTACGAGCTGCTTCGCACGGACGCGGATCTGATAATGCAGAGATCTTTCGACACTCTGATACTTGATGAAGTAACCCGCGTCAAGAACTTGGATACGCAGACTAGTGAGGCCGTCAAGAAACTGATCGTCCGAAACGTGATCGCTTTGACGGGTACACCCCTCGAAAATCACCTCGGCGAACTCTACAACATAGTGAATATTGTCCGGCCAGGTTTCTTCGGACGATACCATGAAGACTTCCTAGCCCAGTTCACCTTGAAGTTATCAGGGCAGGGATGGCAATCTACTCGACCAATCATTAACCCTGAGAATCTACCGTTGCTTAGGAGAGAGCTCAAGGCGGTTTCAATCCGCCGCACGAAGGCCCAAGTGCTGAAACAATTGCCGACACTAACCATGCAGTATGTGTACACCGAACCAGCCAGAAATCAACGCACGATTTACGACATACTCCAAGAGAGTCTGAGCGAAACGGTGCTTGAGGAGTACGCTTTCAGCACTAGCGAACACGAAGGGCCGAATCCTTTCACATCTAATCGAATTAGGCTTTACACTCTCCTCCGAGAAGCCTGCGCCGACATAAGCATGATAGCTGGCTACTTACGTCGGAAGCAACGCGAGAACACTCGTGACGCCGAGTTACTCCGTGAATCGCCAATCTTCAGGAAGTTACTACGGGCGGTCGCTAGGCTTGAACCCGAGAACGCGAAGCTTGTCGAGCTAAAGGAACTCGTTGAGGACTTGACGGAGCAATCCCATAAACTGGTAATCTTCTCTCAATTTGTCCCGGTTGTAAACCTGATACAGGAAGAACTCGAGGGCAAGGGAATCCCCACTCTTGTGTACCATGGGCAGCTTTCGCGCGACGAACGAACAGCTAATTTGCACAGCTTTACACAGCAAGCTGGCTACAGAGTCCTCGTCAGCACAGACGCTGGACAGTTTGGGTTGAACCTGCAGGTTGCTGATGTGGTCGTCAACTATGACTTGCCCTGGAACCCGGCTAGACTGCTACAGCGGATAGCCCGGCTTCACCGCATTGGCCAAACCAACAAGGTGCTTGCTGTGAACTTCGTCGTCAAGGGCACAATAGAGGAACATGTACGCGAGGTACTGGAGCGAAAGCGCGAGTTATTCCGGGAGGTCACCGTGAGTGACATGACTGAGAGTGAAGAACTGACATTGGATGAGCTGAAGGAAATCTTCGGATTCGACATGATGAAGTTGGCCAAAGAGATACGTGAACGCTACGGGTTGAAGCTGGAAAAGCCGCTGCCTAGAACTGATTCATAGGCCAGCTAAAGGGCTCTCCAAGTTTTCACTGTCAATTTTTTGATGGTCTAGGAGAACTTTCACTCATCTCTCTACCGTATTACACGCCGATTTGTAATGTTGAGGCCTAGGGAAGTGGGAACCTTCTGTGAAGCTTGCAGTCCGCCTAGAATTCCTCGGTATGAGGGAACCAAGCTGATTCTGGAACATGTAAGCTGTGACTGCCAGTGTCCCGAAACTATATTCGAATCCAGGGGCCCACGGTGCTACAAGTGCGACCACCCAGTAAAGGTTGAACTTACCGATCGATGGGAAGACCCGTATCTGTGGATAAACCCCATAACGCATAGGCCTGTAAGAATCGACGAAGTCAAATCCGAACTCTTGTAAAGGCTCGACGGAGCTGGGCGCCAGTTTTCTACAAAAGGTAATTAGCAACACAGAATGGCATCTTTGTTGAAGGCCATGGTATCCGAACTTCCGATCAATGCTCTACGTTGGACTTGCGACCCCGCGATTATTGGAGCAAAGACAACCGAGGAATTGAAGCCCCTAGAAATGATGGTAGGCCAACCACGTGCCTATCAGGCCCTATCTCTAGGCTTTTCAGCTAAAGAAGTCGGGTTCAACATTTTCGTGGCGGGCCCTTCAGGAACTGGAAAGACAACCACCGTAACCGACTTTCTCGATGACCTCGCGAAGAAATTGCCAACGCCGATGGATTGGTGTTACGTCCACAACTTTGAAGACGAATACCAGCCGAACACATTACGGTGCCCCCCTGGTCTGGGAAAACAGCTAAGACAAGACATGCGGGAGCTCATTCAGGCGGCACGGATCGCCATTCATCAGGTGTTCGAGGGTGAAGATTACGCAAACAAGCGAGAAGAAATAATCAAAAAGGTAAACGCAAAACGGGAAGATGTAATCACTCGTATGGGCCAGACTGCAGAAGATGCAGGATTCATCCTTCAACTGACACCCGTAGGAGTGTCACTCGTACCCGTAATCAAGGGTAAGCCCCTCAAGACCGACGAGTTTCATTCTCTCCCCAAGGAAACGCAACAGAAGCTCGTACAACAACGAGAGGCCCTTACTGAGAAACTAACACCATTCGTTCGGGAACTACGAGATTTGGAGGCCGCAGCGCGAGATGAGGTGACTGAGTTCGATAGAGATGTCACATTGTACGCGATCGACCACCTAATGTCCACGCTACTTGAGAAGTACAAACTACATGAACAGATTGTGCAATTCTTACACAGAATCCAGACACACATCGCCGATGATATTGATAGATTTCGCGGCTCCAGCGGCGAGAAGAAAGATGCCAAGGAAGAATATGCGGCAGAGTTAGGATTCCGCGTTTACGACGTCAACGTGATTGCAGATAATTCTGGGACACAGGGTGCGCCCATTGTCGTCGAGCAAAACCCAATTTACGACAACGTACTTGGGCGGATAGAGCGAGAAAGCCAGCTTGGAACATTAACAACTGATTTCACGCTAATTCGAGGTGGGTCAGTCCATCGTGCGAACGGCGGCTTCTTAGTAATGCGTGCCGAACAGCTTCTTCGCGACATAATCGTCTACGACTCGTTGAAACGAGCTCTAAAATCGGGAGAGATTCGCATAGAAGATTTACCACAGAGGATTGGCTACGCGAGCGTAAGGTCACTCGCCCCCGAGCCGATTCCTTTGGAATTGAAAGTGGTCCTCATTGGGGACTCGACTATGTACCAATTGCTGTATGCATATGATCCTGAATTCAGAGAGCTATTCAAAGTAAAAGCAGAATTCGACTCAACGATGGCGAAGACTGAGGCCAATATACGGAACTATGCAGGTTTCTTTACCACCCTCGCCATGAATGAAAACCTGAAACACTTAGACGCCTCAGCGGTTGCTCGTCTCATAGAATACAGCTGCAGGCTTGCCGAGGATCAGGATAAACTCTCGACTCAATTTGGGTTGGTTGGCGATGTTGTGCGTGAAGCTCATTTCTACGCCCAACAGGATAATTCAAAGTATATTGCGGCAAACCACGTGGAGAAAGCGATTGAGGCCAAGATCTACCGTTCGAACCTGATACAAGAAAAACTGCGCGAATACATTGAAAAGAATATCATCTTCATATCCACCGATGGCGAGGCGGTCGGACAAATTAACGGCCTTTCCGTTCTCAGTTTAGGAGATTTCTCTTTCGGCGCTCCCTCGCGGATAACGATAGCCGCAGGATTAGGGAAGGAGGGATTGATTGACGTTCAAAGAGAAGTAGCCATGAGCGGCCCGATACATGGGAAAGGAGTCATGATAATCGCCGGCTATATCGCCTCGAAATTCGCGCGAGACAAACCTCTGACGTTATCTGCCAGAATAGTGTTTGAGCAGAACTACGAAGGAGTGGAAGGAGACAGTGCCTCTAGTACGGAGCTGTACGCACTTCTCTCTGCACTGTCAGGTGTCCCAATCAAGCAGCATCTCGCCGTGACAGGGTCAGTTAACCAGAAAGGTGAAGTCCAACCGATTGGTGGAGCTAACGAGAAAATCGAAGGATACTTTGAAGTGTGCAAGGCGAGAGGCCTCGACGGACAACACGGCGTGGTTATTCCCCAAAGCAACGTCCGCAACCTCATGCTGAAACAAGAAGTGCTTGACGCAGTGAAAGCCGCGAAATTCCACATTTATCCGGTATCAACGATCGAGGAAGGAATTGAGGTATTGACCGGAGTCCCTGCTGGAAAACCGCTTCCGAATGGCGGCTTCGAAGAGAATACTATCTACGGGCTCGTTGACAAGCGTTTGAGGGAGATGGCGGAAACAGCAAAGCGGTTCCAAGCGTTCCCATCGTGACAGCTCATTCAATGACGTGTATGTTCTTTCTTGAGCACATCTCTTTCAGAATCTTAGGCCAAACCGTAACGCTGACTTCGCCAAGGTGTGCTTTCCGGAGCAGATACATGTACGTGCGGGACTGCCCGATACCGCCCCCAATGCTGAGAGGTAGATCTCCCTTTATGATTCCTTGATGGTATGGGAAGTTCAGGAAGTTCAATTGTCCTGAGAGTTCAAGTTGCTTCTTCAACGAGGTTGCATTGACGCGAATGCCCATTGATGTAAGCTCGTGTCGGCGCTTCGTTACGGGGTTCCAGACCAGGATGTCGCCGTTCAGCCCGTGCATGGGCCTTCCGTCTTCGGATCGTGTCTCCGTGACCCAGTCGTCGTAGTCTGCCGCCCTCATTTCATGTGGGTAGCCATCTTTCAGAACCCAACCGATTCCGATAATGAAAATCGCGGGATATTTCTGGAGAATTGCGGTCTCGCGCTCCTTCCGCGGCATATCGGGGTATTTATCGAGAATGTCTTCGGCGTGGAGGAATGTGATCTCATCTGGCAAGCTCGGGTATTTGTTAGTCTTCAATTGAGGGAACGATGTTTGCACATGCGTTTCCGCGCCTTTCAGAACCTTCCAAATCTTGCGGACCGTATCTTTCAAGTAGCCGAGATTTCTTTCGTTCTCAGTGACCACTTTCTCCCAATCCCACTGGTCAACGAAAGCGCTGTGGTCGTGGTCGAGAAAGTAGTCCTTACGGACAGCCCGCATATCGGTGCAGATACCTTCCCCCACCTTCAAACCGAACTGCTTCAACGCCACCCTCTTCCACTTCGTCGCGGCCTGAACCACCTGCGCATCAATTGGATGCTTGTTATAGTCGTTAGAGATGTGGAATTGAACCGGTGTCCTTGAACCGTCTCGGTCGAGCATATCGTTCACGCCACTCTCCACATCGACTATCAACGGAACTTGAACCATCATTAGATTGAGTTCTTTGCAGAGGTTCTCTTCAATGTAGTTCTTTGCCGCGAAAATGGCTCGTTGCGTGTCCTTTGGATTAAGCAGAGAACTATAATCGTCAGGAAGAATCTTGTTCAAGTCATCGTAATTGCCGATTCCCGGCCCCGCGAGATCAGCTTTCTTACTTGACATATCCGTCGAAGTTTGCGAAAACGACCTGCCCTTATTACGCCTATCACTGCTTACCAAGATTGACAAATGCAGCCGCCTTGCGTCGGTACAATACATTCCCCCCAGTCCCGCACGTTATCGATGGCTCCAAAACCAATGAACCTGCGCTGGAGAAGACAACGCTAGTTGCGAACCTCGAAACGCTTTACGTGAACGCCGACGGAGCACACGTCATGTAAGTTGCATGTGAGCTGGCTGATCATCGGAATCTCAGAGAACTGTTTACGAGGCTCCAGGATGTACGATTCACGTGTACGGATCGAAACCTACGTTTTGTGGAATTTCGAAAGCCACCTTACTGCGACGCGTGCACAATTCTGACACCGTTCGGCCCTAAGACTTCCATTACGAAGAAGCTCACCAACAGTAACGTTGCGCGATTGTTGTCAATTCGAGTCGCCAAGAATCTCTGGGCGTACACTCTTCCTTGCGTCTAAACACTTTATCAGAACTTCCAAAAACCCCCTCTAAGATAGGTCGCGTGCGAATGCGCTTAAGATCAGCAGTAAAAATAGCGGTCGCTATCCTATTTTTCCTAATTCTGATTGCACCGACCCTATCCTCGAACATGAATGTGTACGCGGTTCAATTGCCGCCTCATCCGCCTTACTTCACGCCGTCACTGCCGCATCCAGCGATTGGCTACGCCCCACCTCAATTCGGAGCCGCATGGCCCCATCCAGTCTCGGGGGTCATACACGTCCTCGTAATCGCGGCCGACTTCCCCGACATCAACGCCACGTTAACTATTGCCCAAGTAAAACGGAATTGGTTTGGAGCCGTCGCCTCATACTACCACGAAATATCGTATGGTGCATTGACTGTTCAGGGCGACATTTACGGGTGGTACAAGCTTCCGTATCCCGAATCGCACTACGGACTGAGCTGCAACGGGATCAACTCCTCCGACTGCAGTGGAGTGGACCAGTCATTCCAACTGGCTCAAGACGCGGCAGCATTAGCGCAGAAAGACGTTGACTTCAGTAAGTACGATTATTTCATCTTCATCCATGCCGGCTACGGCCAAGAATCAAGCGGAGTGAAGAACGACATTTGGTCGGTCACGTACATGAGTGGCACTTATTTCATAACCAAACAGAAAACCATCTCATTGTTTAGCATCGTTCCAGAACTAGAATCCGCCGGAGCCTCCCCCGCGGGGGTCTACTGCCTCGAATTCGGTCACGACCTGGGCCTACCGGACTTGTACAACACCAACACGGGACAGACAATCCTCGGCCCATGGGAGCTGATGGATAAAGGCGCATGGAACGGCAACCCAGCAGGAACAAGCCCTGCCCACATGACAGCGTGGGACAAAATCCAACTCGGATACATCGGCGGCTCCACACTAGCCACCGTCCAAGATCGAACAACCATCACTTACACAGTCGACCCAACAGAAATCGCGTCAAATAACATTCACGCGATCAAAATACCGTTCGTCCAATCAGGCCAATACTACTTGGTCGAAGTGAGAGCACAGATCGGCTTCGACGCTGCCCTGCCCGTCGCCGGCGTCCTAATTACGCTTGTAAATGAAAATCTTGTTGTGGGGAAAGTGCACGTCATAGACGGCCACCCCAGCGTTCCCGAATTGAACGATGCTGTTTGGACGGTGGGACAAACGTTCACGGACAGCGCGAACAACGTGGCTGTCACGGTGACAAGCAAGAACGGGAATTCGTACGAAGTCACCGTGAATAGGGGCGGTGTTCAACCTCCTCCTCAGCCCCAGAACCAAAACCAGACCACCCAGTTCATCCAACTCGCCATAACCGGAATCAATTCCCAACCCGCAGTCATAATCAACCCGAACACGACCGTTACGATCAGCATCCAAATCTCGAACGTCGGCACCATGGCAGCAGCCAACGTCCCAGTACAAGTCACACTCGACGGACAAAACTTCACGAACCTACAAGTCTCGAACGTGGCAGCAGGGTCCTCAACGCAGACCAGCTTCACTTGGATTTCCACGCTTGGAAGTCACATCTTCCAAGTAACCCTGGACCCCGATAACACGATAAATGAATCGAGCAGGGCGAACAACGTCGCGTCGTTTAACGTGAACGTTGGGCCGACTCTAGGACCTACTCTCTCTATCAACATCCCAGCGAACATCACGTCCTCGGGCAACATCTGGGTGCTGATCAACGGCGTCAGGTACAATTTCACTTCAACCCAATTCGTAACGAGCGTTCCAACTGGACTGGTTACGGTGCAAATCCAGTCCCTGATCAACGCGTCACCGAGCGTTAGGCAGGCTTTTACGGGTTGGTCGGATGGAAACTTAGCTAACCCGCGGCAGCTCACGGTAACCTCGAATATGACGATTCAGGCTGTGTACGCGACTCAGTATCTTCTCTCAATAAACT
>Ga0181539_1000686_pt1 | contig 40535 bp, 38 predicted proteins | sample PEATcosm2014_Bin_46_FD_119767 | JGI IMG/M metagenome (GOLD analysis project Ga0181539, IMG submission 119767) | Peatland microbial communities from MTU Mesocosm Facility, Houghton, MI, USA - PEATcosm2014_Bin23_60_metaG | ecosystem: Environmental > Terrestrial > Soil > Wetlands > Peat | place... | reverse complement strand
GTTGTGCCCTTCAAGGCAATCGCTGGGAGGAATGCTGGGATCGACTCCATGAATCCGACCGCCTCAAAATCCGCGCCGTCGCCTAATGGTTTCAGGTTACTTTCCGGTCACACACCCGAAAAGTCTGGAGGGGTTGAATTGACTCAAGTTAAAGGAGACCGAGGAGCGGAAGGGGCGTGAGATGGGAATTGAATCAAGTCATGCCGTTTGCAATTCGAAATCGCCCTATTTCCGAGAAAAATTGCAAAGGAATATACCCACATTGATTCTGTGGAATGTGGGTATATTCATTTTATACAACGCCATCAGATTTGACGAGAAAAAAGTTTGGACAGACAAAAGTTTGGAGGGGGCGAATTGACTCAAGTTAAAGGAGACCGAGGAGCAGAAGGGGCGTGAGATGGGAATTGACTCAAGTTAAACGAGACCAAGGAGCAGAAGGGACGTGAGATAGGGATTGGCTCAAGTCATACCATTTGCTGTTCGAAATCGCACTATTTCCGAGAAAAACTGCAAAGGAATATACCCATATTGGCTCTGCGGAATGTGGGTATATTCATTTTAACAACGCCATCAGATTTGTCGAGACAAAAGTCTGGAGGGCGTTGGTGGCCCGAATCATTAGCAACGTGCTTGCCCACTCACCCAAACGGTGGACCGGTTTCGGACGAAAGACTCCGCCGGCGGGACGCCGACGGATGCGGTCGAGACGACCGCGCTCCCCAGAAAGTCGCTAATGATGCGGGTTGGTGGTCACGGTGACGCCCTGGGAGGGAAGCGCGGCGCGAATCGGGCAGGCCAAAGCGACGGCAAAAGCAAAGGCGCATTGGAGGAATCCTCTCATCATAGAATTCCGTTCACGGTTTCAAGGCTTGAGCGTCTGGCAGACAAAAATCTCGCCCGCTCTCAGGAGCTTGTGCGCCTGGAACTCCACCAGCACGTGGTCCTGCCCCGCCGTGAGGCTTCGCGGAATCCGGTATTCCACATCCAGGAAATGACCGGGGGCGTTGGAGTTGAGAGTCTGCGTGGCGATGATTTGGTCGTTGACCACGATGTCAAACGTGCGCGCTCCCTTTTCCCCGCCCCAGTACCGGCAGTTGACGCTCATCGGCAGGTCGGGCAGGATTTTCATTCTGTAGCCGAAGGATCCCCCGCGCAACGCCGTGCGTTGCGGCAGGGAGTTGGTGACCGGCGTTCCGTTGGCATCCACTTGGGCGTTGGGCGGCCCCTTGAGGGTGAAAGGCCTGTCATCCGTTTGGCCCCGGGCCATCAATCCGTGAGCGCTTTCGGAGGAGCTTTGGCCGGCCACCACTTCATCCACCACACGGGACTGCGGGGCCGGAAGCAGGTCGGGGGAGACCCGCACGGTGACGATGGGTTGGAAATGCAGCAGCACAAGGCCAAAGGCGCTTCCCGCAATGAGCGCCAAGGCCAAAAACGCGTAACAGATGGCAAGCCCCGCTGTGGCCATGCCCTCTCCGTTCAAGAGCGGATTCTGGCGCATCCTCGCCTTGGCCAGGTGTCCGCAAATGAGTCCTGGAATCCAGCCTCCAACCAACGCGCAGGTTGAGCAAAGGAGCGAGGCGATCGCCAAAATCGAATACCCGCTCGCCGTGGCCCCGGGGATGCGCGCCGGCCTCGCCTCCGGCTCCGGCGGCACCCAGGGCAACGGACGGGGGGCCGGTCGCGCCCATTCGCCCGGAGGCCCGGGAGGTGGTCGCGGTGGCGGCGGCGGCGCGGCGGCTGGCGCTAGGGCGGGCGCGGCGGCCTCGGGGGTTATCGCGGCGGCCGCCGCCACTGGGACAGTCAATGGCTTCTGGCAAGACGGACATGTTATTTGCGCGCCGCTGTAACCAGTGTCGCACAAGATTTTCTGACCGCAAAGCGGGCAGGAGAATTTAAATTCGCTCATAAAATCATGCCATTACGAGAATTTTGCCCGTTCCCCATCCTATATGTGACATCCGATTCTACATGACGGCCTGAATAAGGCAATGGGGAAAAAGCCCAGGCCCAATAAGGGAATCGCCCGGGGGTATTCCGGATGTTGGAATCCACAGGACAAATGGGTTGCAGCGGGTTAAGGTGGAGGGGCAATGGCGACACCGAATTTCCTCCGCGGCCAACCGGACGGCACGCTGCTGTCTGTGAAACTCCAGCCGCGCGCCCGGGCCAATGAGATCGCGGGTCCGGCGGGCGGCGAGTTGAAAATCAAAGTCACCGCGCCGCCGGTGGACGCCGCCGCCAACGAAGGGCTGCTGAGGCTGCTGGCCGAGAAACTGGATTGCGCCCGGAATCGGGTGGCACTTGTTCGCGGCCATAAATCGCGGCACAAGGTCATCAAACTGCACGGTTTCACGCCGGAAGAGGCGCTGCAGAAGCTGTGGCCAGACAGGCCCGATGCGCCACATTTCGTCGCGTGATTATTGCCAGGGAACGGGTTGCCGCGCCCGGATCCATGGAGCGGAGGCGGCGCGGCGTCAGAATGGTCCGCCCATCGGGTGACCGGACATGGTTGCGGAGATCGCCGCGGCAGGCACGGCTGGCGCGGCGGCAATCTCATTGCGGAGGAATCCGGCAAATAGGGCCGCCAGGATCAGCACCGAAAGAATGATCCGATACCAGCCAAAGGCGACAAAGGTGTGGGTCTGGACGTAGCCCAAAAACCATTTCACGACGATGAACGAAACCACGGCAGCCACCACCGAGGCCGTGATGACCATCGGCCAGTTTTCATGCACCGCCTCCACAGGGTGATGGAGGGCCTTGAACAAAAGCAACGCGCTGGCCGCAAGCATCGTGGGGATGCTGACCAGGAAGGAGAATTCGGTGGCCAGGGGGCGGCTCAACCCTAAGATCAGCGAAAAGAGAATGGTGGTGCCAGAGCGGGAACTGCCGGGGAAGACAGCGGCAATGAGTTGCCCGATGCCGACGGCCACGACGACGCTCCAGGTGACCGTGGCGGCAGGCTCGCGGCCCTTCCTGGCGAGCCAGCGTTCGACCACCAGGAAGAGCACGCCGCCGACGAACAGGGCGATGGCCACAGGCAAAAGAGTTTCAGGAAGCTTGAGACCCTTCTTGTTGAGGATGTATCCCGGGCCGCCGGTGATGGCGCAGGCGACGATGATTTTCAGGAGATAGTCGCGCACCACCGGATCGCCCAGCCGGAAGATGAATTGATGGAAACGCTTGTGGAAAAGGGGGATCACCGCCAGGACGGCGCCAGCCTGGATGACCACGTTGAAGAGGTCCGACTGCTTGGGAATAAAATGTTCCGCGATGAGAAGGTGGCCGGTCGAGGAAATGGGAAGGAACTCGGTGAGTCCCTCCACAACGCCCAGGACAACAGCAATGATCGAATCGGTCATGATTTTTTTGCGTGGCAGGAGGCGGGAGCGGTCAGTTTTTTTTCTTGAAGATGGAGCCGAGGAAGGATTGGGCTTCGATCTCGCGCTGTTTGACTTTGAGCTGGCCGAGGATGGACTGAAAGCCGACGTAGATTTTGTGCCACTGGTTTTCCAGGGCGCGCAGGGAGCCTTCGTTGCTATCGCCCAGGTAACGGAGGGAAGGGGCGCCGGCGATCAAGGCATGGACATCCTCGCGGGAGGGCGATTGGCATTGGATGGCGGCGGTGATCAGTTCGAGTTCCTGGACGATGATGGATTTGATCTCCAGAAACTGGTTTTCGTCCTCGGCGGAGAATTTTTTGCCGCGGGCCAGGTTGATGAAGTAATTAATCTGCTTCCAGCATTCCAGGAAGTTTTCAAGCTGGGTGATGAGCTGGTCCAGTTTTTTGTTTTGCATAGATAGAAGTCCGTCAGGTTAGGGAAATGGCCTGGAGGGTCCTGGGGGAAAGGAAGATGATGGCGCCGCCGCGCATTTGGCGGGCGGTGATTTTGAAGGCCGCGTATTGGACTTTGATTTCAGAGAATTGCAGATGGGCGGCGGCGGCGGCCTTGAAAACGCCCAAAATCTGCTGGCCGATCTCGCGAATCTGGGCCTCGGGCACCCATTGGGGCACGGTGGAACTGACGACCTCGCCGTAGGGATCGACGGTAAAGCTGCCGCTGGGCAGACGGTGGAGGCCGGATTTTGGGGTGAGTTTGGTCAGGAAGCCCATTTGTCAAAAACGTGGTTCATGGTTTGTTCGACTTCTTCGGCCTGCATCGCGGGCCGGAAGCCGACGCAGAGGAGTCCTTTTTGCTCGTACGGCTTCAAGGCCCAATGTTCCGCCAGGCCGAAACCCGCCGCGCCGGTGAGTTCGCCGGCATGAAGGGATTCGCCAATTTTAGCCAGGCGGCGATGGGTGTCGCGGGCCCAGAGGGCGACCCCCTGGGCGTTTTCGAGGCTCCAGGAGTCCACAGCGGCCTTGTCGTCGGGCGGAATGGAGAGGACAAAGGAAACGCCTTCAAAACCGCCCAGGGCGGCCAGATTGCTGGGATGGTCCGCGGGGGCCTGGCCGGGGGCGTCGGGGTGGGTTGCGGGCGGCGGGCCTTTGTACTCATCCAGCGCCTGGGCGCTGTCGAGGAGCAGGCCCTGGTAGGAGTTGTTGATGGTGCGGGCGCGAAGGGGGTCGGCCGGCAGGATTTCAAAGTTGCCGCCTTTCCAGGAGAGGATTTCCTTGAAGGCTTCCTCCCCGGTAATGTTGCCGGTGGCGGCGTCAATAATCTCGCCGCTTTGAACCCAGATCTTGCCGTGGAGTCCGCCGCGGGTGATGTGGAGGAGGGAGGAACTGCGGGAGAGGCATTCCAACTGAATCAGGTCCACCAGGCTCTTGCTCTGGACGCCGCGAAAACCGTCCTGGGACTCATGGGCGCGGCCAAGCATGGATTCCATGCAGTCCTGGAAGAGCTTGATGTCCTCGGCGGTGCCGGGTTTTTGCCAGAACATTTCCACACCCTGGGCGTAGGCGCGGGAGCGGTACTCCTCGTCCAAGACTCCGGTGAGCACGACGATGCGCAACTGGGGGAATTTTCGGCGGACGATGGCCAGGACCTGCAAGCCATCCATTTTTGGCATGCGCAAATCGGTGATGAGCAGGGTGAAAGGCTCGGATTCCAGCATGGCGATGGCGCGGGCGCCGGTGTTGCAAACTTGGACATCCGGGTGGCTGGGAAGTTGTTTGAGCAATTCCTGGTACAATTCCAGCATTTGATCGTCGTCATCCAGCAGCAGTATTTTACTTGGGGCAGCCATGTCCGGTGAGAACATTAAGCCCAAAGGGCCTTGCGATGCAAGCCGGACTGAATACTCTCGCCACGGGTTCCGCGGACGCCGCGGTTTTTTGGTGTCTTTTGCAGGCGGGCGCGGGCATGGTTGTGGCATGAGAGTTGGCATGTTGTGCGGGGGCCTGGCGGAGTTGGATTCGGTGCGGCGCCTGGGCTTTGGTTCCACGGAATGGATGCGGTTCGCGGAAAGTCCCGCCGCCCCGCCGCACGCGCACTGGAAGGGGCACGCCACGGAGTTCCAGGCGGAAGCCAACATTCATGATATTCGCGTATCGGCGATCGGGGCCTATTATCGCAATCCGCTGGATCCCAAACAAACAGAAGCGGCCCGGGCGATTTTTCGGCGCGCCATTGAGGTGGCGGCGCACGTCGGGGCCAAAACGGTGTCGGGATTTGCGGGGGCGGTGGTGGAAATGGAAACCAATCCGCGCGGGGGCAATCCGGTTTACAAGCCGCTGGAAAATTATTTGGAGCGGCTGCTGGCTTTTTGGGAGCCGCTGGCGGAGTTCGCAGCGGACCACGGCGTGCGCATCGCCTTTGAGAATTGTCCGCAAGGCCAGTGGTCGCTGCCGGTGATGCACTATAATTTCATGGGGCAGCCGGCGCTGTGGGAACAGTTCTTCAATGAAACCAAACGCGAAAACTTGGGATTGGAATGGGACCCCAGCCATTTGATCTGCCAATTCATTGATCCGGTGGCCAACATCCAGAAATTCGGGTCGCGGATTTTTCACGTACATGCCAAGGACGCTTTCATCAACCGGAATCTATTGGAGGCCTATGGGATTTGTCATCCGGGGGTGGCGGAGCATCGTTTCCCCGGAATGGGCCAGGCGGATTGGGCGGAGATTGTGCATGAGCTATTGCGCGCGGGCTACGATTCGGATTTGAACATCGAAGGCTGGCACGACCCGGTCTATCGCAACCACCCCGGCGGCCGGCAGTTGGAGGAGGCCGGGTTGCTGGTCGCCCGGAAAACGCTTGAACCGTTGGTCGCCGGCACGGAGTGAAGCCCAAATTTTCGGAGCACCCGCACCCGCCTGCCTCCTTTGACGATTGAGCTTTAGCCAAAGGCGGGATGGACAGCGACCCGGCTTCCATTTATTCTCCGGGGCGTAAACTCTCAATGAATATGGAAACAGATCGCGTTGGCATCATTGGCGGCAGCGGGCTTTATCACATCGAGGGCTTTACCCGGCAAAAATGGGTGAAGGTCAAGACGCCCTTCGGGGCGCCGTCGGATGATTTGCTGACCGGGCAGCTGGCCGGGCGGGAGGTGGTGTTTTTGCCGCGGCATGGACGGGGGCATCGGCTGCTGCCTGGGGAGTTGAACCATCGGGCCAATATTTGCGCGATGAAAATGCTGCGGGTTTCCTGGATCATCAGCGTGAGCGCGGTCGGCTCGTTGCAGAAGAAATACAAGCCATGCGACATCGTATTGCCGGACCAGTTTGTGGACCGGACGAAGCGGGCGGGCGAGCATACCTTTTTTGGGCGCGGCATCGTGGCGCACATCGCGTTCGCGGACCCGGTTTGCGCGGTGTTGCGCGGGGCGCTTTTGGCAAGCAGCCGCGCGGAGGGGGCCCGCGTGCATAACGGGGGCGCCTACGTGAACATGGAGGGGCCGGCGTTCAGCACGCGCGCCGAATCGCTGAGCAATCACCGGCAGGGATATGATGTGATCGGCATGACCAATCTGGGGGAGGCCAAGTGCGCGCGCGAGGCGGAAATCGCCTACGCCACGATGGCCATGGTCACGGATTATGACTGCTGGAAGGAAGATGAGGCGCACGTGACGGTGGAGATGATCGTCGCCAATCTGATGAAGAACGCCAGCCAGGCCAAGGCCATCATCACGCGCGCCCTGCCGCAAATACCCCGCCAACGGGGCTGCGCCTGCCATCAGGCGTTGCAGAATGCGATCATGACCGACAAGAAGCTCTGGCCGGCAAAGACGAAGGCGGAATTAAAATGGATTCTTGGGCGAAATGTGTGACTGGCGGCCTGTTCCAGAAATGCTGTGACAACGAATACCCGCAGAGCGGGGAGAGGCCAGAGAGATCGGTTGGTGTCAAGGTTTCATGGAAACAATTCCATGGATGGCGTCGCGTTCGCATGGGTTATTGGCTCGTCTTGCTGGGCGGAGGTTTTGTCCTTTTCCGCGCGGACGCGGCGGCGCCGGGCGCGTTGACGCAGGAGGCTTATATCTGGCAGCGGGCGTGGAACCAGCCGGTGCGCGAGGCCCTGGAGGCGCACGCGACAAATTTTGCGGGGATTGTGGCGCTGGCGGCGGAAGTCTCGTGGCGGGGCAGGGAGCCGGTGGTCGCGCGCGTGGCGCTGGATTATGCCGCGCTGGCGGCGGCCCGGCGCCCCATTGGGCTGGCGTTGCGGGTGGGGCCGTGGGAGGGCGGGTTTTCGGCGGAGGACCCGGCGACAGTTTTTCTCGCCAGCCTGGCCGCCGGGCTGGTGGCGGAGGCCAAAGGCAACGGGTTGACCCCGGCCGAGCTGCAAATTGATTTTGACTGCGCGGCGTCGAAACTCGACGGCTACCGGGCCTGGATCGGGGCGATCCGGCGCAAGACCGGGCCGACGGCGTTGACGATCACAGCCCTGCCAAGCTGGCTGAGCCAGGGAGCCTTCGCGCCGCTGGCCCGCGCGACCGACGGCTATGTGTTGCAGGCGCATTCGCTGGAGCGGCCGGCGGGGGTGGACGCGCCGTTTTCCTTGTGCGATCCGGCGGCGGCGCAAGAAGCGGTGGCGCTGGCGGGAAAAATCGGGGCGCCGTTTCGGGTGGCGCTGCCGACTTACGGATACGTGGTGGCTTTCGACAAGGGCGGGCGGTTTATCGGGCTTTCGGCGGAAGGGCCGGAGCGAAGCTGGCCGGAGGGCGCGCAATTGCGGGAGGCACGCACGGACCCCACGGCGATGGCCGGGCTGGCGCGGGCGTGGCAGACCAATCATCCGGAGGCGATGCTGGGAATTATATGGTACAGGATGCCGGTGGCGGGGGACGTTTTGAACTTGCGCTGGCCGACGCTGGCCGCGATGATGGCCGGGAGATTTCCCCGGCCGGAAGTGCGGGCGGCATCGCGCCGGGTTGAGGCGGGGCTGGTGGAAATCAGCGCCGCGAACACGGGCGAACTGGACTATTCCTCACGGCTCACCGTGGAAGTCCATTGGCAAGACGCCCGCCTGGTGGCGGGGGATGGGTTGCATGGGTTCGATTTTGCGGACCAGGGTTCGTCCGCCGCAGAATTCCATATTGACGCGCCGACGTTCCGCCTGTCCGCTGGCGAAAACGAAGTCATCGGCTGGCTGCGTCTGAGCGAAGAACGCGAGGTGCAACTTGAGATTAAACAGAGGTGAGGCGTGGTTGGGGGCGCTGCTGCTGGCCGGGCCGGGCTGCGGGCTGCTCCCGGCGTGCGGGCCGTTCTTCCCCAATAGTTTTCTTGACGCAAGAGGCAGCGACGGGGCCGTTCTCGCCGCCCCTTCGGCGGCTTTTACCGGGGAATTGGCGCGGATGAACCTGGAGCCGTCCAAATTCCAGGCTGTGACCAACGGGGCCGCGCCGGCGGACCAGGCGGCGGAGGCCGAGTTGCGCGATCTGGCGGAGGCTTTGAAGAAAGCGGACGCGCCCGCGCCGGACGCGGCGCGGATTTGCGCCAGCCATCGGGCTGAGCGCGAAAAGCTCAAGACTTACTTGGACGGCATGGAGGCGTCGGAGGCCAGCCGGCCGATGGAGTGGGACGAAAAGACCACTAATTATGCGCGGGGCAAGCCTGCCGTGCCGCCGCCCGAGTTCCCCAAAATCGCTTCGACCAGGGGATTGCCGGACGAGTTTGCCGATTATTTCGAGGGCGCGGTGGCGTGGGATAATTCGGCGCTCACGAACAAGGAATCGGCGCGGGAGGCCTGGCGGGAGGTGTTGCTTCTTCCCGCGCCGGAGCGGCATTTCAAATCAACCTGGGCGGCGTTCATGCTGGGGAAATCGTTGCAAAAGACCGACGCGGCGAGGGCCATCGCCTACTTCAAGCGGGTGCGCGATTTGTGCGGGCATGGATTTGCGGATTCCCTCGGGCTGGCGGCGGCGAGCATCGGCCTGGAGGCGCAGACGGAATTGCAGCAGGGGAGAATTGCCGAGGCGATGGAGCTGTATCTCGAGCAGTTTGCCACCGGCGACCCATCGGCGTACGAGTCGCTGCGGCTGACGGCTTCCGCAGCAGTCAACAAGAATGACGCGGCTGGATTGGCCGCGCTGGCCGCCAACCAAAAGGTCCAGCATGTGATCACGGCCTATCTGATTTCGCGGAATCGGTCGGGCAATTCCCCCGAGGAAGGCGACGCGCCGAAGAGATGGCTGACGGCGGTGGAGGCGTCCGGGGCGCAGGATGTGGCTGCGGCGGAGGAATTCGCCCTGGCGGCCTATCAGGCGGGCGATTGGCAGGCGGCGCAGCGGTGGATTGACCGCGCGCCAGGCAGGCCGGCCAATCAATGGTTGCAGGCCAAATTATTGTTGCGCGCCGGGAAGGTGGATCAGGCGGCAGTGTGTTTGACGAAAGTGACGGCGCTTTTTCCGATCCAGCCTCCGGCCACCAATGCCCCGACACAATTCAAGGACGATTTGACCGTGGAAGGTTTCAACGACCACGCGTTTCTGGAACCGATTCCGGCGTCTGAGCAGATTCTGGGCGAGTTGGGAGTCGTGCATCTGGCGCGGCGGGAGTATGTGGAGGCGCTGGACGCCTTGTGGCGGTCAGGATTCGGGGAGGACGCCGGCTATGTGGCAAACCGGGTATTGACCGTGGACGAATTGAAGGAATATGTGGACCGCAACTGGCCGCCAGGAACGGGCGAAGGACTTCGTGAATTGCTGGCGCAGCGCCTGGCCAGACTCCATCACGGCGGCGAGGCGCGGCTCTATTATCCGGAGGCATTGCAGCCGGAGGCCGATGGGCTGGCCCAGGCTCTGGCCAAAGGGGCCGACACATCGTTGCCCGCCGCGGACCGGGCCGCGGCGCTGTTTGCCGCCGCAAAAATCACTGAAGACAAGGGCGCGGAATTGCTGGGGGACGATTTCGGCGGCGGAGAGTACTGGGGAACGAACATCGAATCTGGAACCCTTTTCGCCCGGACAAACGCCACCGTGCTGCGCCCCACCGAGGACGAATTGCGCCGCGCGAGCCAGAGCGCGCCGGATCCCGATGTCCGTTATTTTTACCGTTTTCAAGCCGCGGCGCTGGCGTGGCAGGCCGCGCTGTTGATGCCCGATAATTCGGATGAAACGGCCCGCGTCCTCTGCGAGGCCGGAAGCTGGATCAAATACCTCAACCCGCAGAAGGCGGACGTTTTTTACAAGGCCCTGGTGCGCCGATGCCGCCGGACGGCGCTCGGAGCGGAGGCCGACCGCAAGCGCTGGTTCCCGATTCTGGACGAAGCGGGAAATCTGGCGCCGTCGCAGTAGGAAAATGAAACGCGGCTGGTGATCTTCTGGCGCGGGAGCAAGCCCCGGCGCAACGATCCGTCTTCATTGGGCAAGGAATGCTGAACGATTATCAAGTGATCCGCGAAGGAACATACCCACATTGAAATGGAGGAATGTGGGTATGTTCATTTTAACAACGCCATTGGATTTGTCGAGAAAAAAGTTTTGGGGTGAAAAATATTTGGAGGGCGTAAGATACGTCAAATATAGTTGCGCGCCTCACCGGAGGGGTTGCGGAGGGCCGTTGGTGAGGACGCTCTGGATGGCGTCGTCAATGTTGCGGGAGATTCGGCTTTTGAGCTTGAAGTAGATGGCGTTGGTGACGGCGTCCAGATCGCGCCGGGCGTCGTCGAAATTGGAGAGGAGGAGGTGGATGCGGGCGAGGTGGATGTAAACCCCCTGCCGTTCCACATCGTCGCGGGCGATTTTGAGGCACTCTTTCCAGGCGGCCAGGCCGTCCTGCCAGCGCGGGGGGTTGATGCCGTAGAAACATTCGGCGTAATCGGTGGCCAGGACGAAATCGGCGGGGGCAAGTTTCAAGGCCTTTTGGTAGAGCCCGAGGGACTTGTCATAAACCTGCTGATCGGAAATCTTCCAGTAATCCGCCGCTTCCTGGCGGAAGAGGTAAACGGCGGCGGCCAAATTGTGATAGTAAACGGCCTGGCTGGGGTCCAATTCGATGGCCTTGGAGAAATACTCGAAGGACTTCTTGACGTCGCCCTCCTCGTAGAGGGTGCCGAGGTTGTCCCAGGCGGCGGGATTGTTGGGGGCCAATTGGCGGGCTTTTTCCCATTGGACCCGCGCGGCGTCGGCGTCGCCCGATTGGTTGAGGAAGCTGCCATAAGCCAGGAGGGCGCGCACATAATCGGGATGGAGCTGGAGGAAATCCTGGTAATCTTTTTTCACTTCTTCCAGGCGCTGGCGGACGCGCAAGCGGAGGGTGATTTGGGCGTGGGTGTCGCCCGCGGCGGCGGCGTTGGCGGTGTCGGCCCATTTCTCAACTTCCTCCACGGCGGCATCGTCCTGGGCGAGGACGTTGCGAAATTCCTTTTCGACGGGATCATTGGGGTTGGGGATTTCGATGGAGAGGCCGGTTTCCTGGCGCAGCAGGTTGCTGGTGGCGGCGGGCGCGTTGGTGGAAATCAAGGCGGCCAGGACTCCGGCTAATAGATCACTCACGATGGGCGGAGGGTAACACTTTTGGGCTGGAATAGAAAGCCCAAAGAGGGCCAGAGAGGTCAGACCTCCTTGACCACGCCCCAATGGACATCCAGGCGCTTGGTCAGATAGAGGCGGACGGCTTTGAGGAGGACTTGGGCTTCGAGCTTTTGGCCGATGGCCACGATTTCCTTGAGGCTGGCGCTGGAGCGCACGGGGGCGCCGGCCTGCGCGATGATCGGCCCTTCGTCCAGGTGCATGCTGACAAAATGAGCGGTGACGCCGATGAATTTGACGCCGTATTCGTAGGCCTGGCGGTAGGCTTGCGGGCCGGGAAAGCTGGGGAGCAGGGAGGGATGGATGTTGATGATTTTGTTTTTGAAACGCCAAACGACGTTGGGGGAGAGGATTTTCATGAACCGCGCCAGGACCACAAAATCAATTTCCAGCGCGTCGAGCAACCGCAGAAGGCGCCGCTCGGCGGCCGCCCGGTCGTGCCAGAGAATGTGATAAAAGGGAAGGCGGAATTGGCGGGCCAGGGGTTGGAGGTCGCGCCGGTTGGAAACCAGGGCGGCGGGGAAGGCTTTGAGGCGTCCGGCCCGCAAGGCCCGCAAGAGGGCCTGGGCGCAATGCGGTTCGCGGGTGACCAGGATGGCGATGCGTTGGGGGCGGTCCGGCTCGGTCCAGCGGATTTTGATTTCCATGCCAAGCTGCCCGGCCAGAGCGGCCAAGCCGGCGGCGATGGCCGCCCGGTCGGCGGCAGGGCGCAGCCAGGAGGCCTGGAGGGTCATGCTAAACTGGCCGCGGGTGACCTGTTCTTCCAGGGCTTCGATGTTGGCGCGCTGCTGGAAGAGGAAATGGGTGATGGCGGCGACCACCCCGGTTTTGTCGCGGCCAATGACGGTGAGGGTGGCGAAATGTTTCATGGTCAACGGTTACGGCGGCTCCCGCCGGCGCGGGAACCTGGCAACGCGGCGGGGCATGGGAGTATGTCACATTTCCGGGGTTGCGACACAATAAAAATCAGCGGGATAAAATCTCGCGCCGCGCGCCGGTATATCCTTTACCTTGCCGAAACTTTTTATATGCTGGGTTGTTTAACAGCTTAAAACAGACCTATGGCGCTGGCATCCATCAAGGGCCTTTTGGCGGAGCACAACCTGGCCAGTCCCCAGGAGTTTGAGGATTGGAGCAAGGCGTGGCGGGTGGCTGTGGAAGGGGGATCGCAGGAGGGGCTGCTGAGTTTCATCGCGCGGGAGCGGGGCGCATCGGAGGAGTTTTTTTTGCAGGGACTGGCCAAGGCGCTGGGCTGGCCGTTCATTGAGATCGGGAAGATGGACGTTCCGGCGGAGGCGCGGAAGAAAATCTCCACCAAGGTGGCCTTCCAGTATTCGGTGCTGCCCTCCCAATTTGAGGAGGGGCGGCTGCAGGTGGCGGTGAGCAATCCTTTCGACTCGGCCATGCTCAGCGCGGTGCAGTTTGACGCGCACTGCCCGGTGCATTTCGCCCTGAGCACGCGGACGGAGCTGGAGAAGGCGCTGAAGAAGTATTACGGGGTGGGCGCGGAGACGCTGGACGAAATGGCCGGGGCCGACGAGCCGCTGGAGTTGCTGGTGGAGGACAAGGAAATCACCGAAGGGGACCAGGAAGCCAGCGTCATCAAATTCGTCAACCAGATCATTTGGGAGGCGTTCAAGGACCGGGCGACGGACATTCATTTTGAGCCGGCGGAGGATGAGTTGCGCATCCGCTACCGGATTGACGGCATCCTCCACCAGACTCCGATGCCCGCGCAATTGAAACGGTACCAGGCTTCGTTGATTTCGCGCATCAAGGTGATGTCCGGCATGAACATCGCGGAGAAACGCCTGCCGCAGGACGGCCGCATCAACGTGCGGATCAAAGGCGAGGAAATAGACATCCGCGTCTCGACGGTGCCGACGGTGTATGGGGAAAGCGTCTCCTTGCGGCTGCTGACGCGCGGGAAAATATTCCTGGGGATGGAGAAGCTGGGATTCGCGCCGGAGGAGGAGGCGCGCATCCGGGAGATCATCGTCAAACCGCACGGTATTTTTCTGGTGACGGGGCCGACCGGCTCCGGCAAATCCACCTCGCTCTACGCGTTTTTGAGCACGATCAATTCGGTGACCAAGCGGATCATCACGATTGAGGAGCCGGTGGAGTATGAATTAAAGGGGATCAACCAGATCGCGGTGCGGAGCGATATCGGGCTGACCTTTGCCATGGGCCTGAGGCACATCTTGCGCCAGGACCCCAACGTGATCATGGTGGGGGAAATCCGGGACCTGGAGACGGCGGAGATCGCCATCCGCGCCTCGCTGACGGGCCATCTGGTTTTCAGCACGCTGCACACCAACGACGCGCCCAGCGCGTTCACGCGATTGATTGACATGGGGATCGAGCCGTTTTTGGTGGCCTCGTCGGTGGAGGCGGTGCTGGCGCAACGGCTGGTGCGCACCATTTGCCCCAAGTGCAAAACCACCATACCGGTGGAGCACGACTACTTGTTGCGCATTGGGTTTCCTGAGGAGGAAATCGCCACGACCACTTTTTGCAAGGGGACCGGCTGCGAGGCTTGCCGGATGCTGGGGTATCAGGGGCGCATGGGCATTTACGAGCTGCTGTTCATGGACGAGAGCCTGCGCCCGCTGGTCATTTCCCGGGCCACCGCCTCGGCCATCGCGCAAAAGGCGATGTCGCGCGGGATGCACACCTTGCGCAATGACGGCTGGAAAAAGGTCAAGGCGGGGCAGACCACGATTGACGAGGTGCTGCGGGTGACGCAAACCGAGGAGCATCTGATGGCGTTGTCGGAAGACGGCAAGACGGTGCTCCGCAGGAAAGGGGAATAATGGCGCGCTGGAATTCGGCCAACGTGCTTCAGACCATGCCCGGCGGGCGGCGGCTCTGGCGCTACTCGGCCAAGGGCGACCACTTTCACTTCGACCAGGAGATCACGCTCACGCTGAGCGAGATGGCGCCGGCGGCCTACGTGGGCAAAGACTGGCAGTCGCTGGTCTGGCCCCGGCTCAACATGGCCTGGCTGCCGCTGGACAAGGTGTTTATCCGCGCGGTGCAGTTGCCCGTCGCCGAAATTTCGGAAACGGCCGCCATGCTGGAGCTGCAGCTGGAAAAAATATCGCCCCTGCCGGTGACGCACATTGTTTGGAGCTTCTATTTGATGCCCCGCCCGGCGACCGCGAAGCCGGACGCGTTGCAAAACGTGATTGTCGTCATCGCCTTGCGCAGTTACGTGGAGGAGTATTTGGGGGAGCTGCAATTGCAGGGATTCCAGCCGGACCGGATCGAATCCCCCGGGCTGGATCAGCTTTTGGCGGCGAAGATGAACGGGGAGGGGGTCTGGATTTTTCCCGGCGGCCCGGAGGATCCGGTTTTGATGGTGTGGCAGTATGGGGGCGCCATCCAGAACGTGACGGTGCTGCCGCTGCCCGCCGGACCGGAGCGCGGGGCGCAGTTGAAGGCGCACTTGGAGCAGATAGCCTGGGCGGGTGAGTTGGAGGGCTGGCTGACCAAGCCGCCGCGGATCCATTTGGTGGCGGGGCCGGCGGAAGCCGGGGTTTGGGAGCCGCTGTTCAGGCCGTGGGCCGATCCGGCGGTGGAGATCGTTCCCCCGGCGTCCCCGGCGGATTTGGCGGCCTTGAGCGCCGAGCGGGCCGGCAGGGACGGGACGAGCACCAATCTGCTGCCCGCGGAATTCAGCGCGCGATACCACCAGCAATTGGTGGACCGGCTCTGGATGCGCGGGGTGTTGAGCGTGGTGGCGGTTTATCTTTTCGGGGTGCTGGTCTATTTTGGGATACTCTCCGGGTTGAAGCATCAATACAACCTGACGTGCGACAAGCTGGCGAGCATCAGTGCGGCGTACACCAACGCGATGGAGGACCAGGAGCAGATTCAAATTCTCCAGGAGCGCCAAAACCTCAAGTACGCCGCCCTGGATTGCTGGAGGGCGGTGGCGGAGAATCTGCCCGAGACGGTGACTTTGGAAGACATGTATTTCGCCCGCGACAAGTTTGATCTGCACGGCAGTTCGACGTCGGATGAAACGACGGACATCGCCAGCTTCAATGACGCGTTGCGGCACGCCCAGGATGCCAGCCACAGCGGCCCGCTTTTTTCGGAAGTCGGCGTGCCCCGGACCTCCAGCCACGGCAACAAAACCGATTGGACATTCAGTTGCGCGATCGTCAACAAGGAGGCCCCGTGAACACGTTTATTGACAGCCTGAATTTGCGCCCGGCGGAAAAGCGGATCATCGTCGTGATCGCGGTGGTGGCGTTTGTGGTGCTGGACCTGCTTTTTGTCCAGCCCCAATTCAAGGCTTATGGGAACATCAAGAGGCAACTGGACCTCACGCGCCAGGCCATTGCCAATCGCTCCGCCATGATCGAAATGGACAACAATCCGACCAACGGCTATAAGCGGCAATTGGAGCAGTTGAGAAAAGGGGAGGGCAATTCGTCGGCGACCAACTACAGCGGCGAGATTCAGTTGCAGACCACGGTCCACCGAAAGGCCGTGGAGGCGGGGGTGAACGTCTCGCAGTACGACCCTGTGAACCTGGTGCATCTGGGGACCAACGCGGCCTCGCAGTTTTTTGAGTCCCAGTCCATCAGAATCTCCGTGGAAGCCCGGGAGGAGAATCTGGTGAATTTTCTCTACAGCGTGGGCAATGATCCGGCGATGATTCGGGTGCGGGAACTGGACTTGAAACCCGTTGAGCCAAACCGGTATCAACTCAAGGGCATGATCACCTTGACGGCGGATTACAAGAAGAGCGACAAGGCAGCGGCCACCAAACTGGTTCCAGCCAAGACTTTAGTGCTGCCCAAAAACGCCGCCAAAACTCCCGGGCCCGTCCCCCCAAAAACCGGCGCGCCGCCCGGCCCGCCTCCCAACGCCAGAGGGCAGTCCGCGCCATCGGGGCCGCCCTCCAATGCCAGAGGTCCCGCCGCGCCGGGGCAAAGAGCTCCCAATGCCAGAGGTCCGGCCGCGCCGGGGCAAAGGGCCCCCAATGCCAGAGGTCCTGCCGTGCCAGGGCAAAGGGCTCCCAATGCCAGAGGGTCGTCCGCTTCCGCGCCGCCGCCGTTCCCTGTGCCTTCTCCATCGCCGCCCGCCGGCCAGAAACCCGCCGACGCGGGAAATAACCAGTGAACACATTATGAAGCTCAAACATGTTTTCTCATCGTCCCTGTTGCTGGCGCTGGCGCTGGCGGCCAACGCGCAGCCCGTTCCCGGACTGCCGCGCGCGGGGAACGCACTGAGTATGCCCAGGACCAATACGACCGCGCTGCCCGCGCCTCCCGCTCCCGTCCCGCCCGCAAGCCCCGCCGCGCCCGCGGCCGCCGTGGAACCAGCCGACATCAAGTACAATTGGACCATGCCTGTGGATCAGGTGCTGGACATCTACGCGGATTTGGTCGGGCGCACGGCGCTGCACACATCGGCGGGGCCGATGGCGGTGGCCGGCACTTCCACGATCACACTCAAGACCCAAAGGGACTTGACGAAAACCGAAGCGATCCAAGCCCTGGAAACGATCCTGGGAATGAATGGCATCACCATAGTGCCCATCGGGGAGAAATTCTTCAAAGTGGTCAGTGAGGCGACCGCGCCGGGGGGAGGCGGCAATTATTCCACCAACGCCGCCGGGAGTCTGCCGGATTCGGGCCGGTTCATCACGGAAATCGTGCAACTCAAATACGCCGACCCGCAACAGGTGGTGCAGGCCCTGACCTACTTCGCGAAATCACAATCCAGCATCATCTATATTCCCAGCACGCAAAGCCTCATCTTGCGCGACTACACGGAGAACGTGAAGCGCATGCTCGAAATGCTGGAGAAAATTGACGTGACCTCGCCGTTGATCATCAAGCCGGCAGTCATCCCGATCAAGTATGCGCTGGCGTCGGACATTGCCAGCGCGCTGAGCCAGTTGGGCGCCGGCGGCGGCGCGGCGGTGGGCAGAAGCTCTTCCGGAGCGGCTTTTCAGACCGGGCCGACCGGCACCGCCACCGGCGGGGGCGCGCCGGCGGCAGGCGCGGCCTTTGGCGGCCCCACGCAGGCCGGGCCCAGCACCGGGGCCGCCGGAGCCAGAAGCAATTTCGGCCAAAGGCTGGGGAACATCGTCAACGGCGCGGGGGGCGGGGCCGGAGGTTTCTCCTTGTTTGGGCAGACCAAAATCATCGCCGACGAGCGGACCAATTCCCTCCTGGTCTTCGCCAACGACGAGGACATGAAAGTCATCAGGGATATCATTAGCAAGCTGGACGTAGTTTTGGCCCAGGTGCTCATTGAGGCGGTCATCCTGGAAGTCAACCTGAGCAACACCAGAAACACCGGCGTGAGCTATCTGCAGCAACAGCAGACCGTGCATAATATAACCGGCGCCGGAGGAGTGAATAATTTAAGCTCCGGGGCCAGCTCGTTTTTGACCGGCTCGTCCGCCTCGAGCACCAATGGAACCGGCGCCATCGGCAGCGCGATCGGCAGTTCCGTCCTGGCCAGCCTGCCGGGCGGATTCAGTTACTTCGCCAAATACGGCAACGACCTGGATGCGGTGTTGGAAGCGGTCGCCGGGGACAGCCGCATCAGCGTCCTTTCGCGCCCGCGCATCCAAACTTCCCACGCGGTGGAGGCGGAGTTGTTCATCGGCAACACGGTCCCCTATGTGACCGGGACCATGAATTACGGTTATTCCACCGGCCCCAGTTCCACTTACACGGAAAAGGAAGTGGGCATCCGACTCCGCGTCTTGCCGCTCATCAACCCGGATGGGCTGGTGGTGATGGATATTGACCAGGAGATCGAGCAATTGGGTCCGTCGGTGGCAATTCCCGGCGCGGGCAATGTCCCCACCACCACCAAACGCGACGCGGGGGCCAAGGTGGCCGTCAAAAGCGGCGAGACCATCATCCTGGGCGGATTCATCAGCGCGAGCCGTTCCAAGACTTACGCCGGCGTTCCGTGGATGATGGACATTCCGGTGCTGGGCCAATTGTTCAAAAGCACGGCGGTTGACAATGAACGCACCGAACTGATTGTTTTGATGCGGCCCACGGTGCTCAAGACCCCGGAAATCGCCGCCAAAGTGGCCATGGATCAAAAGCATCAAATGGCCGCCGTGGAACAAGCCGAAATGGAAATCCGGGCGGATGAGGATACACGCAACGCCGCCGCTGCCGAGGAACTGAAACAGGAAAACGAGCGAAGAGCCAAGTTGGCCGCAAAACTCGGAACCAACGGTCCCGTCAACCTGGATTTGAGCAACACCCCAACCAACGCCGCGTCCCAGACCGAGATGGAGCAGCCGTAGCGCGGGAAGGCCGGAATGTCTTCAGTCTGGACAATCCGGGTCAATGGTAAAGGTGGTCCAGGCCGCGCCGGCCGAATTCCGCCGCGAGCATCACCAGCGCCACGCCCACCGCGGGCGCCAGGTCCACCCGGCCGATCCGCAAGGGAAGCCATCGCAGGGGGCGCAGCAAGCCGCGCGCGGTGGTGTTGACAAAGTTCCAGAAGGGAAAATCGCCCAGGTAAACGTAGCTGTTGAGCAGGTGCAACAGGAGCAATCCCACCACCAGGAATTTGAGGACAAAGTAAACCGCCAGGCCGATCACCGCCCCCTGCGCCAGCAGATGCCAGGGGGTGACCTTGGGCACCATGCCGAAGCGCAAGAGAAGCGGGTTCAGCAAAAACCAGAGGAGAATGGTCACCAGCATGGGCAGCAGCAGCTTCGCCGCGTTGGGCCAGCGTCCCAGCGCGCCCAGATGCCGCCGCACCAAACGCTGCGCGGGGTCGGCATCCGAAGCGGAGGAATTGAGCGAGGAGAGGGCCAGCAGACACAAATAAAAGACGCCCAGAGTGGCGCCGAAGCTGAAGTAGGAAAAGAGGAGCATTCGCCCAAGGAAATCGCTGCGGAACGGGAGCCGGATGGGGCCCAGGGGAATGCCCGGCAGCCAGTCCAGTTGCGGCCCGGCCTGCCAATAGAAAACCGCGCGCCCCAGCAGCAGGGCGAGCAAGGCCAGGAGATAAAACTGGCGGGCGCGCGGCGGCGTCACCCGCCGGGACGGGGACAGGGCCGGCGTCTGCGCCGGCGTCCTCACGTCCGGCGGGGCGGCGCGCCAGTTCAGCCAGAGCAGAAGGCCGGCCACATTGAGTATGAAGTCAAGCAGACTCATCCGGCAGTGTTCGTTGCGGGAACTGTAAGTTCCGGCGGCGAATATTCAACTGAAAACTCGCCCGGCGGCTCAGGCCATCATTTGCAGAAGTGTGTCCGCCATTTCAGAAGGGGTGGCGGCGACCCTAACGCCCGCTTTCTGGAAGGCCGCGATTTTTGCCGCCGCCGTTCCTTTGCCGCCGCTGATGATCGCTCCGGCGTGGCCCATGCGCCTTCCTGCCGGGGCGGTGGCGCCGGCGATAAAGCCGGCGACCGGCTTATGGCAATGGCGCTTGATCCACCTGGCCGCTTCCTCCTCCGCGGACCCGCCAATCTCCCCAATCATAATGATGCCATGGGTTTCAGGGTCGTCATTAAACATTTTGAGGATGTCCAGGTGCGAGGCGCCGTTGACGGGATCGCCGCCAATGCCCACGCAGGTGGACTGGCCGACCCCGCGGCAGGTCAATTGCCAGACGGCTTCGTAGGTGAGCGTGCCACTGCGCGAAACCACGCCGATGTGGCCCTTCTTGTGGATGTAACCCGGCGCAATGCCGACGCGGCAGCCGCCGGTGGAGTCTTTCCCTTCGCCGGGCGTGACGATGCCGGGGCAGTTGGGGCCGATCAGGCGCGTTTTGCTCTCGCGCATGGCCTGTTTGACTTTCACCATGTCGTTGACGGGAATGCCCTCGGTGATGACGACGACCAAATCGAGGGCGGCATCCACGGCTTCCAGGATCGCGTCCGCCGCGAAGGGCGGGGGAACGAAGACGGCGGAAACAGTCGCGCCGGTCTCTCTGGCGGCGTGGGCGACGGTGTCAAAGATGGGAACTTTCTTGCCGGCATGTTCAAAAATCTGGCCGCCCTTGCCGGGCGTGACCCCGGCGACGATGCAGGTGCCGTAGTCCAGGGAGAGTTGGGTGTGGCGCGCGCCGAAGCTGCCGGTGATGCCCTGGACGAGGACTTTGGTGTCGGGATTGACGAGGATGGACATGATTAAAAATGGGTTGTGATAGTTGGTTATAATGAATTTTTCTGCTGCTCGTCTTTTCCTTTGATAGCCTGAAGTTGTGCCACTGCCATTAAATCATGCGGACGTCCCGCTGCTTGCTTTGCTTGAATCAGCGCATCCATTTTAATGATGTAGCAACAGCCAAATGGAAATTCTCTCGCTTCACTTTGGCGAAGGACAGCCTCAAAATCTCCCACTCCCGCAACCTCGCTCAAACAGTCAAGAATTCCCAAGTCCGTTGTCAAATAAATGTTCTTCAGCCTGCCGCAAAGCTCGTCTGTCAATTCGAACGGCATTTTGTGGGCGGTCAACCGATGGCGGGGGTGAAAATCTTTGAACGCATTTTCGATGCGCCTCAGATTCTCCGGCGTGAATCGCGCACAGATGTCCACATCTTCCGTGACCAACGTGACGCCGTAATGCCTCGCCGCCAGCCCGCCGATGAGCGTAAACTCGACCTTCGCGTCATGCAGCCGCCGCAGAATTTCAGTGAGCGATTCCATCATCGACCGGTTTGGCCCTTTGAACGGCGCGAACCAACGCGAGCGCGCGGTCGTTTGCCAGCAGCCGTTCCCAAGGAGTGCGCCGCAAATTTTCCTCCAGGAGCGACATGTCGATTCCGGCGGCGAATGCGGCGCGCCAAGCCGGACCAGCGTCTGGCGGCATGAGATATTCGCCGTTCATCTGCGCCAATGTTGCTTCGTCAATCATGGAGTCAATTTATGCGCCTGCCGCGAATTTTCAATCAGTCACTTCACCTTCCGTTTGTGGATGCAAATGCTGTTGCCGTCGGGGTCAAATATCATGGCCATCTGGCAGACGGGCGTGGGCGTGGGCTCCACGCGGAATTTCACCTCGTGCGCGCGGAGATGGGCCATGGCGGCGTCGAAGTCCCCGACTTCCAGCGCGACGCAGCCGCCGTCCGGGCTGGGCTTGAAGCCCGGGGAGGAGCCGAGGGCCAGGGTGTGCGGCCCCAGTTCATATTCGACCCACTGGCCATGTTCGGAATCGTGGGCTGTGGCGGGCTTGAGTCCCAGCGCGCCCTCATAAAATTTCCGCGCGTGCGCCATGTCGGTGACGGCGTAACAACAGAAGGCAATTTCGGTGGCATTGAGCATATACTCAATCACGCATCCAATCGCAGGTGATTAGTAAAACAGACTCAGCCGTGCGCAAGGATTTTTCGTTTGGCTCGCTTCACGGAAGAATTATCCCGATAGCTTCGATGAGGAACGCGCGCGGCCGCCGCGCGATAACATTCGTTGATCGCGTGAATATCATGGCCGCATTCCGCCGAGATCTTCAGCCGGAGTTCGCGCAGCCATTCCAACCCGTCGTCATGCCTTTTATTCATACAGATTTCCTAAAAGTTCCAACGGTGTGACCAGTTGCGGTGTTGTCAATCCAATCAAACCGTTAATGCGTTTAATATGATCCAATTTGTTCGCGTTGGCGAGATGTTTGCAATTCCATGTGACGAGAAAATCGCATTTATGCAACGAGGCGAGCGCAAGATGCACGGCATCGCCAAAAGCCCCTTGGGGCATCAGCCGATGTTGGAGATAAAACCGCACAGTTTCTTCAACCGCCTCTTCAGATTCCAGCACCGGCATGTCTTTCACCAACGCAAGCGCTGATTCGCGCTTCGGACTGGGCGTCCTGTCCAGTTCCGCCAAAACTGCATAACTGATTATACGCGACTCAACACGCCTCTGTTTCCCCCACCATTCACAAGTCCATTCGCGGCGGGCTTTGATTTTGGCATACTTCCGTGTGTCAAAATAGAAACTTGGGATGCTGGTCTCCACGTATATTTTCATCAGACGTGAGCGAGGAATAATTATTTTGCGACCGCCCGCACCACTTTTTGGGCCGCGTCGGCCATGGAATCGGCGCTGATGACGGCCACGGGGGATTGGGCCAGCGCCTGCCTGCCCGCCACGACGTTGTTGCCTTCCAAGCGGACGACGAGGGGCAGTTTCAGACCGGTCTCCCGGACCGCCGAGATGATGCCGGCGGCGATGATGTTGCAATCCATGATGCCGCCAAAAATGTTGACCAGGATTCCTTTGACGTTGGGGTCGCTCAAAATGATTTTGAAGGCGGCGGTGACTTGTTCCTTGCTCGCGCCTCCGCCAACGTCGAGGAAATTGGCCGGTTGGCCGCCATAATGCTGGATGATGTCCATGGTCGCCATGGCTAGGCCGGCGCCGTTGACCAGACAGGCGATGTTGCCATCCAGCTTGATGTAGTTGAGGTTGAACTTGCTGGCTTCGATTTCCAGCGGCGCCTCTTCGGCCAGGTCGCGCATGGCCTGGAGGTTGGGGTGGCGATAGAGCGCGTTGTCGTCGAGGCTCATTTTGGCGTCCACTGCCATCAGGGCCTCTTTGCCCTCCGGGGTGGCGATGATGCACAGGGGGTTGATTTCCACCATGCTGGCGTCGCATTCCCACCAGGTTTTGTAAAGCCCGGCGAACTGGCGCGCCCCGGCGGCGATCAATTCCCCTCTGAAACCCAAGGCGAAGGCCAGCTTGCGCCCTTGATAGGGCATCAGTCCCACCGCTGGATTGACCGTTTCCTTGATGATTTTCTTGGGGTGTTTGGCGGCGACCTCCTCGATGTCCACCCCGCCTTCGGTGCTGGCCATGACAATGGGACGGGAGGCGGCGCGGTCCAGCAAGACGGCGGCATAGAGTTCCTTTTTGATGGCCGGGGCGCCGACGACGAGAACCTGGTTGACCACACGGCCCTCAGGTCCGGTCTGCTTGGTGACCAGGACGTTGCCGAGCATGGCTTTGGCCATTTCAAAAACATCCGCGGCGGTCTGGCAAAGTTTGACGCCGCCGTGGAAGCCGCTTTTAAATGTGCCCTTGCCGCGCCCTCCGGCGTGGATCTGGGATTTGACGGCCAGGAGTTTCCAGCCCTGGGCGAGGAGCTGTTCGGCCACTTGCCGGGCGGAGTCGGGCGAGGCGCACACTTGGCCGGGCGGAATCACAACGCCGTGTTGGGCCAGCAATTCTTTGGCCTGGAATTCGTGGATGTTCATGGAGGGATTAATCCAGTCCTGGCGCCGCCTCCAGCGAAGGTTTTTCGCTCATCGTCGAATTCAGAAAACGGGCATGCATCAAAAAGACTTTCTTTCCTGACAGTTGGGACACAAGCTGCGCCAAGAATCTAGGTGGCAGGAAGATGAGCGTCAACGGTTTTCAACGGTTTTCAGCGGTTTGCGGCGGGGAGGATGGCAAGACACAATTCTCCGCTTTGAACTTGCGTGTCCCTGTGTTCTCCATGCAAATTCCGCACAGATGAAAGCCGTGTTTGCCGCCGTTCTGCTCGCCGCCGTTCTGGCTGCCCCGGCCCATGCGGCCATCCAGGGCCTGGAACTCATCCCGGTGGATGGCGAGGATTACGTGCGTCTGGGCGAGTGGGCGGAGTCCAACGGATTCAAGATGACTTGGCGCGACAAGAATGATCCCATCGAGCTGACCAATCAATCCGCCGTCCTGAGATTCGCCACCGATGCGCGCAATGCGCGCAAATCGCAAATTTGCGGCGTGACGGTGATGCTCTGCCTTCCCGTGATCAGCCGCGGCGGGGTTGCCTTGATTTCGCTCTCCGATGTCCAGAAGAATCTGGAGCCGGTCCTGTTTCCACATAAATCGAGCCTCCCGGTGCGGACCATTTGCCTGGACCCTGGCCACGGCGGGAAGGACCCGGGCAACATTGACGGGAGAAACTTTGAAAAGAAATATACGCTGCTGCTGGCCCTGGCCACGGAAAAGCTCCTGCGGGACGCGGGGTTCAAGGTGGTTCTCACCCGCGCGTCCGATGTTTTTGTCGGCTTGCCGGAACGGTCGGCGCTGGCGTCGCGCGCCGGGGCGGACCTGTTCGTGAGCCTCCATTACAATTCGGATTCCACCCGTGTGCGCGGAGTGGAAGTGCACTGCCTGCCCCCCGCGGGGATGAACTCCAGCAACGCCGGAGGCGGCCGGGGCCACGCGCCTGCTTACGCGGGGAACGGCCAGGACGACCACAACATCCTGCTGGCTTATGAGGTGCTCAAAAACATCACCCCCAAGCTGCCCTTGGAGGACATCGGCGTGAAACGCTCCCACTTGGAGGTCCTGCGCGACGCCCAGATGCCGGCCATCCTCATCGAGGGCGGCTTCATGACCGATCCGCAGGACTCCAAAAAAATCTACGACGCGGAGTTTCGCCGGCGGATGGCGCAAAGCATCGTCAATGGCATTCTGGCCTACAAGGAAGCGGTGGAGGAAAAGCCCCGGGAAATCAAGCCGGTGAGCGCCGCGATCCAATGGCCGGGGCGCCAGTGAACCGGGCGTTTCTCCTTGTCATCCGGCGCGATTCCGACCAGAACTTGACGCAAGCAAGGACGGGCCAGATGGCCTGCCTGGCGCGGTTGACCGCCAAAGGTCATTTATGATTTAACGCGAAGAGGCCGATAATCAAAATGGAGAGTTCACACGCAACCCGGCTTCGGCAATGGTCTGGAAAGAGATGAAAAAACTGATAGCAGCGGCATGGCTCGCCATCGTGATTCCGGCGCTGGCGGCGCCCGAGCCGCCGCCGCACGTTTACAACGCCACCGCCCTGAAGGCCGTGCGCAAGATCGGCAATGACCTTTTCGATACGCTCGACGAGAAGTACCAAAAAAAGGTGGACCCAGACATGATCCGCCTGGGACTGGTAGATGCGCCCGTGATCACGCCCGTTCCCGGCGACGACGAGAACAAGGCGCTGAACCAGATTTTCATTTCCGTCGGCTTCATTGATTTGATCAACCACATCGCCCATGCCAGGGCCATTGATCGAATCCAGCCCGGTTATTTCGCGCAATACGTCCTCAATCTGGCCCGCGACAAGGGTACCGATGCTCCGCCCGAGCCGCCCGACATGGTGGACAATCGCTATTGGAGCGATGAGGTGATGAACGACCAGATCACCTATTTCAACCAAATTCTCAGCATGACCATGGCCATCAGTCTGGCCCACAGTTACCTGGGGCATTTCGCCAAATACAGCAACCAGATGCTCGCCGGCAAACTGGTCCCCATCACCACCTTCCTCGCCCCGGCGGAGTGGGAGAGCAGCCTCAAGGCCGCGACCCTCAACTCGCTCAATTGCGCCGAAGGCACCGACGGGCTGAAATCGCTCTTTGAAGCCATTGACAAAATGCCCCAGCGCCCGGCCTGGACGGCCTTTATTGTGCCGCCAAGCGTTGATCTCAAGAAGGTCAACAAAGAACTGGCCAAGTACGAGAAGGATTATTTTCACGGCGGGTTGAAATAAGGCCGGTTCAAACGACGAATTCCAACTCCGGCGGCCGCGGCAGCAGCCCGCGCTGGTGCGCCAGGCGCAGGAAACGCCCAATCGCCTCCCGCCCCGCCTGGCCGTAATCCAGCGTCCAATGATTGACATACATGCCGACAAACCGGTCGGCCAAATCCATGCCCATGTTGCGCGCGTAGGGCAGGGCGTGGGCGACCGCCTCGGCGCGGTGCTCCAGGCTGAATTGGATGCTCGCCTTTAAAACTTCCGCAACGATCCTTCGCGCCGGGACGGGCAGCCGTTTGTGGATCACGTTCCCGCCCAGCGGCAGCGGCAGGCCGTCCTGCTCCCGCTTCCACCACGCGCCCAAATCTTCGCACAGCGCCAGGCCCTCGCTTTGGAAAGTCAACTGGCCTTCGTGAATGATCAATCCGGCCTCCGCCGCCCCGCTCCGCACGGCCTGAAAAATCCGGTCGAAGGGAACGACGACAAAGTTGAGGCGGGCCGCCGGACGTTCCAGCCAGAGTTGCAGGGCCAGGAACGCGCTGGTCATGGTTCCGGGGACGGCGATTTTTTTGTCCGCCAGTTCGGCCCGCGTCAGCGCGCGGGGCGCGACGATCATCGGGCCATAGCCGTCGCCCATGCTCGCGCCGCTGGGGAGCAGGGCGTACTGGCCGCTGACATGGGCGTAGGCGTGGAAGCTGATGGCCGAAATGTCCAGCTCGCCGCGCGTCGCGCGCTCATTGAGGGTTTGGATGTCCTGGAGAATGTGTTGGAACGCGAATCCGTGCGTGGGAATCAACTCCCTGGCCAGCGCATAAAACATGAATGCGTCGTCCGGGTCGGGGGAATGTCCCAGGGTTAAAGTTTGCGCCATGCGTGAAAATAGCCCGCGGGCCGCCCCTTTGTCAGCACGAGAATGCGGAGCCGGGGCGTTTAAATTATTGTCATGCGGCCATGACCGGCAAGATAAGGAGGCCGCGGCATAAGGCGCTGTAATTTCCCGGTCGTGTTCGTTGGCGCAGGATCAAAAGCATTTTCATAAGCTTGCCTCAGTCGGAGCGCGGGGTCTGGCCGCCGGTGGTGGCGCGGGCGATGGCCCAGGCGGCGGCATCGGCGTCCAGACCGCGGGCTTGTTGCTCCAGCGCGCCGGCTTGACGGGGATCCCCGCGCTTGCGGGCGAGAACGGAGCGGATGGCCAAGGCGACCGCATCCGGACCGGGCTTCTGCTCTTGGAGCTCATCCAGCTCGGCGGCGGCTTCGTCGAGGCGCCCGGCGCGGATTTGCAGGAAGGCCAATGAAAGGAAGGCGTTTTTGCTCGGCGCCTCGCATTGCGTGGCGCGACGATACGCCGCAAAGGCCTCGTTGGTTCGGCCCAGGCCCTCCAGCGCGGCCCCGTAGTTGTTCCATACGCCCGAATCCCCGGCATTGATTTTCAAGGTCCGCTCGAAATCCTGCCGGGCCTCCTCCAATCGGTTGAGCGCCAGCAAGACGTTGCCGCGATGATGCAGCGCGGTCACGTCCTGCGGATCCAAAGCCACACTGCGTTCGATGTCGCTCAAGGCTTCCGGGAAACGCCCCTTTTCGTACCAGGCGATGGAACGGAAAAGATAATCGCGCGCATAGTTCGGAAGCCTGGCCCCAAACCAGTTGGGCAGCGAAAGGGCGGCCATCAAAGCCATGCCCGCCGCAAGGCAGAGCGCCGCGCGCCAGCGCTGCCGCCGCAACGCCGCGACAAAGGCCAGCAAGCCGCCGCCGCCAATGGCGGCCAGGGCCGGCCAAACCGGGTAACGGTAGCGGTCGCAGATGAAGAAGGCGACATTTGTCCCCAGGTAAAGGGAGGCGTAAACAAGCAGAATAAAAAGCGCGTCGCGGTTTCCCCATTTGGCGGCGGCCCAAATTCCGGCGGGCGCCAGCATGAGCAACACCACCCAGCGCACCGGCAGCAGGCGCAGCCACAAGAATTCCTGCTCAAGAAAGGCGAAGGATTTATTGTTGGGCACTTCGGCGTTCCAGAGCGTGAGCCAGCATTTCTTGGCCATGAGATGCAGCCAGGCGGCCGGGGCGGCCTGGACCTCGGCGATGGCCCGGCGCGTCCAATAGCGGGAGATGGCCATCGGACTGTTTTCAGGCTGGAGGCCCTGCGCGCGCATGGCCGCCTCGTATTCCTGGCGCGCCCAGATTTCCACCGAATCTTCATAGCGCTCGCTGTAATTGACACGCCGGTTGAGTTCCACCACCATGCCATCGGCCGTGCGCTTGTTGCCCAGATAAAGGTTCACCCCGCCGGCGGACGGGATCACCTGGAAATGGTCGGATTGCATCTTGTTGACAAATCCCCACGGCACGGCCATGGCCACCCCGCCGGCCAGCCCCAACAGAGGCAGGAGCGCCGCCGGCCGGCGCGAGCGCCAGCAATGCCAGCCCGCCAGGAGCGGATAGACGGCCATGAATACGAGGATGTTCGCGCGCGCCTGCGCGATCAGCGCCACCAAGCCGCCGCAAGCCAGCCAAAGCAGGCCCCCCTTGCCTCCGGCGGCTTCGGCGGCGCGAAAGTGCAGCAGCAGCGCCAGACAGATCAGGAAAATGTAGCTGGGCTCAATCAACAACTCGCCTTCAAAGTAAAGCGGCACCGGGGCCAGCAGGTACAAGACCCCGCCCGCCAGGCCGCAAAGCCGGTGCCGGAACAACCGCGCGCCCAACAGGGCCACTATCACACCCGTCCCCACTCCGAGGAGATGTTGCGTGATCACCGCCAGGTCAATTCCGTGCGGGCCGCCCAGCTTGTAAAGCACCGCCAGGAACATCGGGTAGAGCAGCGGCCTTAATCCGCGAAGCAGATGAAGGTCTTCGCCGGCCAAGAGCATTTTGGCCGCGGTGTCGTAATACTTTTGGTCCAGCGTGAGCACGCCAAATGACGGGCTGTGGGCGTGCTCGACCAGGAATCCGGCGCGCACGATCAATCCCAACAAAAAGAGGTAAAGGAGACATTTCTTGAAGACCTCGGCAGAAATGTCCCTCCCGAAAGGGGTGCCGGCAACGTCATTCGGGCTGTCAGCCGCCGCGGTTTTAGTGGGATTGTCCATGTTCATGGGCGCATGGAGACACATGCTGTGTCTAGCATAGAGACTAATTGCTGTGAAGGGCTAAATTCTATTTCGGTCAAAACGGGCGAGGACAGATCTGGATTAAATGAGTCACTGTTTTTTGCTCTTTTGGAGGTTGATGTTGTAACTGAGCTTGAGATAGAGAGTGAATTGGACAACCGGCTCGACGATCACCGGGTTGATCACGGTATCAAAGCCGTTTGGGTTCAGGGGGTTAAAATAAAAGGTGCTGCTTTTGCGCAGGTTCTGGACGGCATATTTTTGCTGGAAGAAGGAGTTTTCGATTCGTTGCGATCCATAGGCGGTATAGGCGTCATACATTTCGGAGGGATAATAAACGCTGGGCTTGTTGGCATAGACTTGAGGCGGGGGCGAAAGGACGATGCCAAAAAGCTTCTGATACTCCGACGCCTTGCGCTGGATGATGGCGGCGGCGGCTTCCAGGAGGCGGTTTTGGATGGGGCCGGGGTCCTTGACGATGTAATCCACCTTGATCAGGTCAAAAATCCTGGCGCCAGACGCCGCGATGATCAATTGGTCCAGGAGCCGCTTGTTCTTGTAGTGAATGGAGATGTTTTTCTTGAGTTCGAAGCCGGCCAATTCCTCCTTGGCCACGTTGTCCTGGACATGGTAATCATAAATTTTCTCCTGGGCGATGAAGTCCACGCAGAGGTCGTTGCTGGCGATTCCCAACGGCTTCAAAGCGTCGAGGAACTGCTTGAGGACGGCGTCCATCTTTTGGTTGCAGTCAACAGGGGTCTCACCCTCCTGCGACACGGCGAAGACGGCGACGTACTCATCAGCAAGGACGTTCATCAAGACGCTGGCGTCCAGAAACATCGTGTTGCTGCCGGGCGGGGCCTCGCTCTGGGGCGGCAGGCGCTTGTCGCGTTCGTTCTGTTCGGGGCGCAGTTTTCCGTAGGGCTGGGAATAGGCGATGTTGCCGCTGGCCTGGGCGAAGCACTGGCTGCTCTGAAGGAGTAGGCCCAAAGCCAGCAATAAGTATGTTTTCATAAGTAGAGGTTGCGGTTGGTCAACAGAGGAAGACTACCCGGTGAGCTGGCCGCCTTCAATCACCGAATCGAAAGGAGTCTGCTTTGGCGAATGGACTTGGAAAGGAGGCGCTTTGGCGTTAGATTATGGAATCGCGTTGAACATGGAACCCATCGCTTTCGTAGCCGCGTCGGCCGAGGAGGCCGTGGCGCAGATTCGCGCCCGGCTGGGGCCGGAGGCTGTGGTGCTCCACGTCCGCCCGCTGCCCGCCAACGGCCTGGCCCGCCTTTGGCAAAAACCGATGATCGAAGTGCTGGCCCATCGTCCCCAAACGCCGCCAGGGGAGGCGGCTCCCGTTTCCCAGGCGCTGGAAGAGTTCCGGCAGCGTCTGGACCAGATCGAACAGCAGGTCAAGACGCCTCCCGGAAAGGCGGAGGCGGGCACGGTCCTCCTGCCGGAATTCACCGCGGAGGTGGCCGAATTGGACACCAACGGCTGGCGGCTGGGCGAGGTGCTGCAAAAAACGGGATTGCAGCCGCTTTATGCCCAGCGCGTCCTGGACCAGGTGCGCCGGCGGCACGGAGACAATGCGCCGGCCTCGCTGAGGGAGGAAATCGGGCTGGCGCGGGCGTTTCTGGCGGCGGCGTGGCGGCCGGCGCAGGCCTCGCCCGCCCATTCGCTGCACGCGGTGATCGGCCCGTCCGGTTCGGGCAAGACGACCTGCCTTTGCAAATGGCTCACCCAAGCCGCCTTGGTGGAGGGACGACTGGCCCGGGTGTGGCGGCTGGATGGGGCCACGGCCAACATGGCGGAATCGCTGACCGTCTATTGCGAAATTTTGCACGTGCCCAGCGAGCGCTCCTGGGTAACGGGCGGGGGGAACATTGCCGAAGACATTGGTTTCATTGATTTGCCGGGGGTGGATTGGCGGAAAGCCGAGGCGATCCAGGAGTTGGCGGGCCGATTCAGACAATTCGGCGCGCCGCGCCTCCACCTGGCCCTCAACGGCGCCTACGATATTTCCGTGACGCTGGCCCAGGTGCGGGCCTTTGCCCCATTGCCGGTGGAGGACCTCATCATCACCCATCTGGACGAAGAGCCGCGATGGGGAAAGCTCTGGAACCTGGTTCTCGGCGGCCATCTTCCCCTGCGCTACCTGAGCACCGGGCAGAACATCCCCGGAGATATTTGCACCGCCTCCGCCGAGGCCATTCTCGACCATCAATTCCCGGTGAGCCGCGGGGTTGAAAAGCTAGTTGCCACGAACCAAAGGAAGGCATTATGAAAACATTGAAGATAGGATTGAGCCTGGCCGGTTGCCTGTTGGCGATGAGCCTGGGAACCGCCCGCGTGATGGCGCAAGGCGGCGGCGGCGCTCCGCCGCCGGATCCTCTCATCCCGGTCTATCAAAAGATACTGGAGGCCGAGCGGAAATCCCTTTCCGTGACCAACGACGATGAATGGGGTGTGATTTCGCCAAGACTTCTGCAAGTAGTGCAATTGAAAATGCAGGCCCACACGATCGCCGTGCGCTTGCTTTTCGGCAGCGCCTTCCCCCGCGGCGGCGGCGTGGTGGGCCGTGGCGGCCGCGGCGGCCGCGCCGCCCGCGTCACCCCCATCGAAACCCAGGCGCTGACCGGCCTTGTGCCCGTGGCGCTGGAACCCGAGGTGGACGCTTTGATTCAAAGGGCCATGTCGGATCAGACCAAGATGGCCGACGTCAACGCAACCCTGGCCAGGGTGCGGGCGGCGCGCAAGAAGAGACAGGCGGACATGGACAAGGCGCAGTCGGCCCTGCGCGCGGTTCTGACGCACAAGCAGGAAATGGCGCTGGTGGCGCGAGGCATGTTGGGAATGCAGACGGCCGCGGGCATGGCAGGGCCTTCCGGCGGGCTGATGGTTGATTTTGGGCCGGCGCTCCAAAGGATTATGGCGACCAATCGGATGTTGCTTTCTGTGACAGCCGACGATGAATGGAAAGTGATTTCCCCGAGGCTTCTGCGCGTGCTGCAAATGAAAACCGACGCCTACGCGGTCGAACTCAACTCGCTGTTTCTCATTAACGGCATCCGCGTCATCACCCAACTTCCCGCCGGCCGGCCCGACATCGGTTTGGATCTGGGCAGCAGGGCGCTCACGGGCGAGCTGCCGGTATCCCTGGATCCCGCGGAGCGCGCCTTGGAGAATGCCCTGGATTTTCACGCGCCCATAGCCGACGTCAATGCCGCCGCGGACAATGCGGCGGCGGCGCGCGAACAGAGACAAGCGGATCTGGCCAAAGCGCAGTCAGACCTCCTGGAGGTACTGACGCACAAGCAGGAAGCGGTGCTGGTGGCCCTGGGCATGTTGGAGTAGGGCAGCAGGCCGGATGGGAGGACCATGGGTCCTGATCCACCGCCCCTCACTGCTGCTGTCCGCCCCCCGTGGTCCGCTGGATCAAGGGTTCGCCCGCTGCCACTTGGATGTGCAGGCCGGAAGAATCCACGTTGGTGACGTTTTCCAACGTCAAGCCGCGTTGGGCGGTGAGGTTGCAATTCTCAAACGTGAGGCCCTGGATGGGGCTGTCGCGCAACCCGTGGATGATGCCCGCGGAATTGACCGTGCCTGAGATATTAATCATCTTGACGTTGCGGACGACGGGCAGGACCTTGGCCGGCGGGGCGACCGGCGCGACCATGCGCCATTCCAGGTTGAACTCGAAGGCCTGGCGCGTGTTGTTGAGTTGCAGGTTGCGATAGGTGATGTTCTCCACCACCCCGCCCCGGCTGGGCTGCGACTTGAAGCGGATGGGGGCGAAGTTCCCGGCCTCCGCCACGCAGTCGTTGACCTGCACGTTGCGAATGCCGCCGGAAGTTTCGCTGCCCATGGCCGCGCCCCCGTGGCCATAGGCGAAGCGGGTCTTTTCAATCACGATATCCTCGCAAGGCCGGTTGACCCGCAATCCATCCTCGTCCTTTCCCGACTTCAAGGAAATGCAATCATCGTTGCAGTCAATGTCGCAGCCGGTCACATGCACGTTGCGGCAGGAATCAATATCGATGCCGTCGGAGCTGGGAATAGTGTGCTCGGCCCGGACGGTGAGGTTTTCCGCGACCGCGTCCTGGGTGTAAATAAACACCACGCACCAGCAAGCCTCATTCTTGAAATGCAGCCCCGAAACCCGCACCCCGCGGCAGCTCTGGAAGACCAGGGTCCGCGGACGGCCCAGGCCCCCCCGCCCGGGCACGGCCACCCCGGCGGCGTTGACCGTCGGGAGGTTACCGGGCGCGGGTGGAAAACAGAGCGTTGCCGTCGTGGGTTGCAAAGGGGCCGGGGAAAGCGCGCCTGCGGTTGCGTCGCTCCCGTTGGTGGCGCGCGGAGTCGAATTGGTCCCCCGGCCGCCGCCCCCTCGATTTCCCCAGGATTCCCCCGAACCGTCAATCATCCCTTCACCGCTGACTTCAACATTGGTCATGCCGACGAAGTTCAACAGGGCCGAGGTCCAATAGCGTTCAATGCCCTCCCAACGCGTGTAAATGGGCGGATAGTCCGCCTGAGCTGTCGTGCCTTTGAGCACGCCGTCCTGTTCCACGCGCAAATTGACCCCCTGTTTGAAAAACAGCGCGCCGGTAAGGAACACCCCCTTGGGCACGACGAGCACGCCGCCACCGCTTGCGGCGCACTGGTCAATGGCACTTTGAATCGCCCGGGTGTTGAGGGTGGCGCCGTCGCCGACCGCATTGTGGTCGGTGATGAGGAACCGTGCCTGGCCCGGCGCCGGAGAGACCGAAAACCAACCCAGCAGCCCCAGCACGCAAAGGAAAAGGTGTTTGCCGCGTCCGGTTATAACATTCATAAGTCCACAGCGGCCAGGGCCGCGCTATACAGCAACTTCTTCATAAAACATTCCGGGGTTTTTCGATTTCAAGCCTACCTTTCCACAAGCCCGCCGCGATGTCGAGCCTTAAGTTTTTTTCGTTCCTCGACATTTCCAGCGGACAAAGCAGCATCTCTAAAGGCGTGGCGGTGCACGCTTCTTCAACCCCAAGCGACCTTTCATTTCATCGCCGCCCCTTTTCTGTGGAACTTAACGGGTCCCTAACGCCTGCTAACGGCAATTCTAACGGGTCAAACCTCAAAAATCCACAATGTTTACTGGGGTCCTAACGGCCTAACGGCTCCAGACCCCCAAAGCCACGCTCTAAGGCCGATATCTTGAACCACCCGGTTTTGGCGGCGGTTCGATGCGGGGCGGAATGGGAATCGGCTGCGGCGGGCGCATGGGCGGGGAAGGCGGCGGACGCGGTGACGAGGGCGACGACGCCGGCGCGGCAGGGACGGGCGCTATTTTTATTTCTGACATCCATTGGCTCGCGCGGGTCGCGGCCTCGCCAATTTTTACGTCGGGCACCTTCAAGCCGCTCAATTCGGCCCCGGCCCGGGACATCAATTCTCCCGCCATGGCGCCGATGCTGGGCATTTGCAGGGCCGGGGGCGGCTGCGCGATGGGCCTGCCCAGGGCTTCGTAGCCGTTGACGATCCAATCCAGATTTCCCGTGTCGGTGGCCACCATCAAGCCATGCACGGGAATGGCCGGGCCGATCAACGGGCTGCGCCGGACGAAATCCACGCTGCGGAGGACGTTTTGCTGTTCGCTGGCAAAGACGCCGAAGTATTCGGTGAGGTTTTCGGGCAATTTCTGGCGCTCGATTCCCAGCGCCTTGAAGAGGTCAATCAACTGGCTGATGGTGGTGTGGGGGATTTTGCAGTCGGTATGCCCGATGATGGCGATTTCGCGGCCGCCCTTGACCGCGCAGGCCAGCGCCAGCGAACGCATGGTGCTGCTGACCGGGCTGGTGATGATGTTGCCGGCGTTGCGCAGCCAGATGAAGTACTCGTCCGGCAGGCCCAGCACGCCGGGGAAAAACCGGTTCAGGCGCGCGTCAATGCAGGTCAGCGCGACGACCGGCAATTCATCGGCAAAGTCGGCGACATGGACGCCCGCGCTGCTGTCCCCGGCGACGGCGCGATGGTTGGCATCCAAAATGGCTTCAAACAGGCGCATGGAAGGATTCTCTGTTTCCCCGGCGGATCAGGCCGCCGTTGGCTTGCCGGCGCTGGAATGGGCGATGATCAGATAGAGCAGCGCGCCGATGAAATGCAGGAAAACTATGACGAGCACCCAGCAAATCTTTTCGGTTTCGCCCAAGTTCTTGTTTTTGATGGCGGAAATGAGCATCCAAATCCAGAAGGCGCAGGAGAGCAGCACCAGCGGGACGATGCAAAACAGCAGCAGCAAACGAAGAATTTCTCCACCCCCCAATCCAATTATCGCAAGACTCATAGTCAGTCCTTTCGAGTTTACTTGGTTTCGGTTTCTGACGTGCCCATGGCTTTTTTCAAGGCGGGAACTTGTTGGAGCAGTTTCTCAAATTTAATTCCCGTCAGGCTTTCGATCACGGGGGGCAGTTGGCTGATGATTTGGGTGATGTCGCCGGTCAATTTGCTGGCGCCGCCGCCGGGGCCGTTGCCGCTGTTGATGATGACCATCCGCTCCATCTTGGCCAGAGGCTCGCTGACTTTGCCCGCCACTTCGGGCAGGACCCGCACGATCATTTCGATGACGGCCGCCTCGTTGTATTGTTTGAAGGAATCGGCCTTGAGCTTCATGGCTTCGGCGGTCGCCGCGCCCTGGGCCTGGATGACGCTGGCTTCGGCCAAACCGCGCGCCTTGTTGGCTTCCGCTTCGGCCAGTCCGGTGGCCTTGACGACGTCGGCGGCGGCAAAGCCCTTGGCCTTGGCGGCGGAGGCCGCGCCGGCCGCCTCGGTTTCCAGTTGGAATTTGGTGGCGGCGGCCAGGGTCTCCACGCGGTAACGCTCGGCGTCGGCGGGTTTTTGCACACCGGCTTCCAACTCGCGCTGGCGCCGCTGGATTTCCTGTTGTTGCAATTCAATCTGCTTCTGCTTCTCGACGATGCTGACCTGGATTTCCTCCGCCTTGACCAATTGGCCGGTCTTGAATTTCTGCAAGTCGTAGGCCAGGTCCGCCTCGGCTTTCTTTTGGTTCACGGCGGCCTGATAGACGGCCACGTTGCTTTGATAATCGCGCTGCGCCTCGGCGATTTTGGTGTCGGCCACGAATTTGGCTTCCTGCCCCGCCTGAGTGGCCTGGGCGGACCGGATCATGGAGTCGCGGTCGGCTTCGGCCTGGGCGATGACGGCGTCGCGTTTGACCTGGGCGATGCGCGGCTTGCCCAGGGCGTCGAGGTATCCCTGGCCGTCGCGAATGTCGCGGATGGTAAAGCTGACAATCCCCAATCCCATGTTGGCCATATCGCCGGCGGCCACTTCCTGCACCTTGGAAGCGAAGGCGTCGCGGTTCTGGTAAATGTCCTCCACCGTCATCGTGCCGAGGATGGCGCGCAGATGGCCTTCCAGCGTTTGGGTGGCCACGCTCTTGATTTCGTCAATGGTCTTGCTGAGGACTTGCTCGGCGGCGGTGGCGATGGACACGTCGTCCCCCTTGATTTTGATCTGGGCCACCCCATCCACCCTCACCGGGACGCCCTTGCTGGTATAGACTTCGGGAGTCTGGACATCAATGGTGAGCAATTCGAGCGAAAGGACGTCCACCTTCTCCAAAATGGGCATCACAAAAGTGCCGCCGCCTTTGACGATGCGAAATCCGCGCGTTCGCACCGTGCCGTCCGCTTCGACGACCTTGTGCGTGCTGCCGGAAATCACCAGGACCTGGTTGGGGCCAACCTTGGTGTAGCGGCTGAGGACGATCCAAAGGATCGCAAATATAACCAGGGCGAGCAGGACGCCGGCGACAATGGCTCCGGCGTGATTTCCAAGAGTGGGTAGGTCCATAAAGTATTATTTTAATTTTAAGAGGTTAAGAAACAAACTTCACATCGGCACAACGTAAAACTGCGAACCGGTGATCCGGTTGATTTTCACCGTTTCCCCGCTTCCCACCGCGCCGCCGGATTCGGTCCGCGCCGGGGCGGTGTAACGAGATCCGCCCTGCACGTAGGCGATTTCCCCCACGCCGTGCTGCGGAATCGGCGAAATGACCGTTGCGTTCACCCCCACCAGTTTTTCGATGCGCGATTCGCTCGAACTCTGGGTGTGCCGGAAGAGGTTTCGCAGCGTCCACAACAAAACTCCCGCGACTCCCAATGCGCAAAGCATCGAAAGCGGGGCGCTGAAATAGGCAGGCTGTGTCGCCGGAATTTCGTGGAATATCATCCCAAACGCCCCAAAGCCGGCCACAAAAGCGGAAATGATCGTCGGGCTGATGGCCGAGACGCCGGGGCCGTCGCTGTTGTCCGCGCCGGCTTCCGGATGGCCGCCGCTGCCGATGTCGTGGTGGCCCACCAAGTGGCCCACAAAAACCGAAAGCAGTGTGAATACCAACCCCGCGACCAGACAGACTATGTAAACGAAATAATCCATAAAACATGGTGATGACGTCAGTTCTCGCTTTGCATGGAGATGAGGTTACCTGAGATCCTTGGAGAAAGCACCTACAAAATGGCGCAAGGATTGTAATCGATGAATTGTGCGCTTGTATTTAGCCACAAAACTGTCATATTATTGGGTCCGAACAGCATGAATACGGCCTTGATCATAAATGATGATCGCGACTTTCGTGCGACGGTTGTTTCCTGGCTCAAAGAACGGCAATGGTCGGTGCTCGAAGCCGGGGATGCCGCCACGGGGTTGGAACTTTCCGTCCAGCATGGCCCGAAGCTGGTGCTCTGTGATCTGCCCAAGTCCCGCGGGAACGGATTCCAATTCTTCCGCGATTTCCGCCGCCCAGACCCGGTCGGCGCCTGCCTCCTCGTCGCCACCGGCAATGGCTGCGCTTGCGACCATTTCGGGGCGCTGGAAGCCGGCGCCGACGAATATCTGGGCAGGCCGGTGGACTTCGAGACGTTTGCGGCCATTCTATCCCGGCACAGCGGCGGCCCCGCCGCCACCGCCGACAGGGCCGAAGCGCCGGCGCCGCGGGGCGCCCTCCTGAAATTCTGGGGCGTGCGCGGTTCCATTCCCACGCCGGGCCTGGAGACGGTCTATTACGGGGGCAACACCGCGTGCGTGGAGGTGCGCGCGGGGCGGGATATAATCATACTTGATTCTGGCAGCGGCATCCGCCGACTGGGCCAGGCGCTGACGGCGGAGTTCCAGGGCCGGCCCATCCATTTGAGCGTTCTGATCACCCACACCCATTGGGACCACATCCAGGGGTTTCCCTTTTTCCTGCCGGCCTACGATCCGAAGAACCGGGTGAGGATTTTTGGCTTCGAGGGCGCGCGCCAGGGGTTGCAGAGCACCTTGTCCAGCCAGATGGAAAGCCCGTATTTCCCCATCAGCATGCAACAGATGCCCGGCCACATCTCCATCCAGGAGGTCAAGGGGCTTGATTTCAAAGTGGGCGACGTGCCGGTCCAGGCGCAATTCCTCAATCATCCGGGAGTCTGCACCGGCTACCGCCTCAAAACCCCGGGCGGAGATATTTGCTATCTGCCGGACGTGGAACTTTTTCAACGCCTGCGCCCCACCGCGGATTTTGACACCTCCAGCCACCCGACCGATGAGCATCTGTTGGCCGACGAGCAGGATCGCAAAGTGGTCGAATTCATCCGCGACTCCGAAGTGCTCATTCTGGACGCCCAGTATAACGCCGCCGAATACCTGACGTGTGTGGGTTGGGGCCACAGTTGCGCGGAAGATTCGGTGGCCTTCGCCCTGAAGGCCGGGATCAAGCGCCTGTTCCTTTTCCATCACGATCCCGATCACAGCGACGAGGAGATTTCGCGCATGGTGGCTCGGGCGCGGGAAATGGCCGCCTCTCGCGGTTCCTCTCTTGTGGTCGAGGCCGCCCGTGAAGGTTTTCAATTGGTCCTCGATCCTGTCGGCAGCAAGTGACCGGGCAGGGGTGGCGCGGGTTTCTCTGGCGGCGTTGCTGATCCCAAAGTTACTCTTGATCCTAATCTCTGTCTTGCCCTCAGGGGGTGGGGCGGCATTAAGATCAGGATCAAACTCAGGAGTCAGAATACGCTGCGCGCATGAAAACCGTCTTGCTCATTGACGAGGACCAGCAAGTCCGCGAGTCGCTTGCCCTCTGGTTCCGCCAAGCCGGGCTGGCGGTGATCGAAGCCGCCGATGGCGAAACGGGCCTGGCCCTGGCCCTGGCCGGGAAACCGGACCTGATCCTGTGCGATCAACTGGCCCCGCGCTGCAACGGGTTCCAACTCTGCCGCTTCCTGCGCGCGCAGACGGGGATGCAGCCCCGGATCGTGCTGACCTCCACCGGGAACTACGGAGTGGACCGCCAGGGCGCGGTGGAGGCTGGCGCGGACGAACAGATTATCAAACCTATTTTTCAGCACGATGTCGCCCGTCTCCTGGAGGCCTTTCCCGGCGGCGGCGCCTCCTTCACCACCGTCGCCACCCGCCCCCGGAAAAGCGCCGACGCGGCGGCCCCGCCCGGGGGCGGGGTCATTCCGCCGGGGCCGGCGACTGTGCGGTTTTGGGGTGTGCGCGGCTCACTGCCCACCCCCGGGCCAACCACCGTGCATTATGGGGGGAACACCGCGTGCGTGGAGGTGCGGGCGGACGGGCAGCTTATTATCCTTGATGCCGGCACGGGCCTGCGCGGCCTGGGTCTGAGCTTGGCGGCGGAATACCCGGACGTTCCCCTGTCCATGACTCTGCTGATCAGCCACACGCATTGGGACCACATCCAGGGATTTCCGTTTTTTGACCCGGCCTACAATCCAAGGAACAAACTGCGGATTCTGGGCTACGAGGGCGCGCAGGCGGGCCTGCTCACCGTGCTCTCCAGCCAGATGGAAAGCCCGTATTTCCCGGTCGGCCTGCGGGAGATGCCCAGCCACATCGCGGTGGAGGAGCTCAAGGATGCCAGGTTTCACATCGGGCCGGTGGAGGTCAAATCCATCGTGTTGCTTCGGTCAGCTTGCGTAGCGGCAAAAACCGCGCCCCGGCGGAATTTCGTCGGTTCGATGTGGCCGGGCGCGCTACGCCGGCGAGTCAACCGCAGCCCGCTGCCGCGATGGCT
>Ga0181539_1000684_pt1 | contig 40576 bp, 36 predicted proteins | sample PEATcosm2014_Bin_46_FD_119767 | JGI IMG/M metagenome (GOLD analysis project Ga0181539, IMG submission 119767) | Peatland microbial communities from MTU Mesocosm Facility, Houghton, MI, USA - PEATcosm2014_Bin23_60_metaG | ecosystem: Environmental > Terrestrial > Soil > Wetlands > Peat | place... | reverse complement strand
GTCGCGCCGATAGTGTCGGCGGGTGGTTTCAGTCCAAGCCATCGTGACCTCCATTGAGCTTCGCAACCCAACGGAATCACAACCGATTGAAATCACCCAACTTATTTTTCAGTCAGACACTTACCCCCTCTGGCATCGTGACGACGCTCCCGGCATACTCGCACCATGCCAGAGAAGCGCCCAAAACGCCCCCGCGATTCCGCCCAACTCGCCAAGCTCATGATCGATATTGCGAGCGGCGAAGTCGAAGATCGCGAGCCGACCCCAGAAGAACAAGGGAAAAGCGCCAGTCGAATAGCGCGCGGCAAAGCAGGAGGCCCGAAGGGCGGTAAGGCACGGGCTTTGAAACTAACCCCCGAACAGCGGGCCGACATCGCACGATTGGCGGCACAAACCAGGTGGAAAAAATCGCGGTGATTAAGCCGCTTCGTTCTCTTGGGCCAATTCCTCTAGGTCTACATTAAAATTGAAATCCATCTGAATGGGCTCATCGGGGCAACGGCGGTCATTATAGCTGTCGATATCATTTTTAAGCTGCCAGCACTGTCCCAAAACCTGATTCCGGCGATTTGCCGCAGCGATCAGCATGAAAGGGCGTTCGGCATTTAGATCATCCCATTTCATAACAAGCTGCCCGTTTTCACGGATTCGCGCGGCATAATATTTCCGAACGCTTCTGCCTTTCTGATCTCTCACATGTTCCAGCCCCATAGCGCGAGAAAGCTTTTCAGCACACTGTGCGACCGCCATGCCCCTTGTAAGCCGATAGCGGTCATTGGCTATAGCCCATTCCGCTATTTGCTCCCTACTCGCAGGCCACTCACCACCTGCGGCGCGATAGTCCTCAACAATTTGCAACAACTGATCGTTGAAGTTAGCCATAGCCTTGGCTCCGTTTTATCCCTGCGTTGGGGGAGTGGTGCCCCACCCATCGGTAAGGGCTGTCTGTGTAACGATCTCCCTGATCTTCACTAGATACTTGTGAAAATGCGTGTATGGGACTTCTTCTCGGAATTGGAGTCGGCCAACAACAAGTCCAGGATGGACGCCAATTCGTTTGGCAAACAGCATAATCCGCTTCTCCGAATAAAGCGGTCTGACCCGCAGAATGAAGCTTTCCAATTCATCGGCGGGGACTACAAAATTTGCAGCGGCATCATTGGCGCGGGTCTCTTCAATTGGAAGAACTTCCTTGCGCTGTATGCTCTCCGTTAGCTCCACATCTATTCTAGTCCCATCGCGCCGCAACACATGTTCAATTTCGTGCCGCAGCACGAACCAGAAATTGCTTATGCGATCAAAGCGCAGCGATAGCGCAATTACGGGCACATCATTGTCCAGCCAAAAAGCTGCACCGTCGATTTTGGCTCCTGGAATAAATTCAACAATGACAAAGCGCACGCCGGCATCCGCCAGCATTTGCGGGACTTGCCTTATTTCCTCTGGCGCTACCAACAATGTTTTTAGCTGCGCGACCGCTAGTCGTAGGTTCTTCTCAGAGTACGGAGCCGAGTGCACGCCCTCAGCAAGTTCCTTCGCACGGAACAACCACGCATATTGAAGTGACGTTCGCTCGTCATATTGAGCGGCCTTAGCGGCGTGCGCAAAAGCTGGCTTTTCATCGATATTGCTGATGCGAAAGAAACGACAAACTCGATGTTCGATCACATCAAGATTATCAGACGACTCAATCCAGTTGCGTTTCATCAACTCACGAACGGGAAAAAGCGAATATAGCTTTGCGCGACGGCCAACGGATTCGTCCGCTGGTTTAGTCTGCGAAAGACGATATGCGCTATCGAGGTTCATCCAATAAAGTGCATCGTCGTCGCCAAATGCCTTGGCGAGCCCGCGCGCCGTGTCCGGCGTGATCTGCTTCTTTCCAGCGACTAGCTCATTCACCAAACGCAACGGACGCCCCATAATTTGCGCAAGGTCGCCCTGTGTCCATCCGCGAGCCTCTAGCTCCTCTCGAATGAACTCGCCCGGCGCAAAAACTTCGGCAGGCGTTCGGTTTGGCATGTTTCCACTCTCCCCCTCAGTGGTAGTCGGCAATTTCCACAACATGAACGACCTTCTTTGCTCCCTCTGCCCTCAATTCAATTATCAGCCTCCATTGATCGTTTAGCCTCATTGAGAACTGGCCTTCGCGCTGTCCCAACAACTTCTCAAACCGAAATGACCGCCGCGCGTAGAAGGTTCGCTCGTCGGTCGCGGCTCGAATGTGCTGCATCGCCTTTCGGTACGCCTTTACGATTGCATCCCCAAAACCTCCGCTATAGCCCGCATCGGTTTCGAGCCGGTCCAAGGACTGATCTTTGAAGGTCACCTCCATGGACGCCCTCTATATAGCATGAGTCGCAAATCTGTCAATGTCACTTTTACACATAGTGTAATATTGCCTATTGACAATGCCTTTCAGTTCAAGCATAAGAGTACCTATGAATAAGTTAGACCGTCAAGCCCGCGCCCGTATTCTCCACCTACTGTGTGAGGGCAATTCCATTCGCGCCGTAACCCGTTTAACCGGCGCGAGCAAGAAGGCGGTAAGCCGCCTTATGGTTGACGCAGGCCAAGCCGCCGCTTGGTATCAGGACCGCGTATTTCGGAACCTGACCTGCAAGCGTGTCCAAGTCGATGAGATTTGGGCGTTCGTCTATGCGAAGCAAAAGAACGTCCCGCTCGCCAAAAAAGCGCCGCCGCAGGCTGGCGACGTGTGGACCTGGACCGCCATCGACGCCGACACAAAGCTGATCCCGTCATGGCACGTTGGTGGTCGCGATAGCGACGAAGCTATCATCTTCATGGATGACTTGGCTTCCCGCCTAGCAAACCGCGTGCAGCTAACCAGCGACGGCCACAAGGCATATTTGGAAGCGGTTGAAGGCGCGTTCGGGGCCGACATTGACTATGCGATGCTTGTGAAGATGTACGGCGCGGCTCCCGAAAGCGCCAAGGGCAAATATAGCCCCGCAGAGTGCATCGGTTGCCACAAGGAAGTGATCGAGGGCGACCCCGATCCAAAGCACGTTTCGACTAGCTATGCGGAACGGTCGAACCTCAATATTCGGATGCACACTCGCCGATTTACTCGGCTTACGAATGCCTTTTCAAAGAAAGTCGAAAATCACAAGTATTCCGTCGCCCTGTTTGCGATGTACTACAATTTTGTTCGCATCCATAAGACGCTGCGGACGACGCCTGCAATGGCCGCTGGTGTCACGTCGCGGCTTTGGGAGATTGGTGATATTGTGGACGTATTAGAGGCTTGGGAGGCGGCTCAATCATGAGTACCACTGGCAAGGATATAAGGGCGTTGTTCGTTCAGCTTCGACGAGCTAAGCGGCATCGGTTTCCAGAATTGCGCGGTCAAATGACGGATGAAGCGCTCGACAGGCCCGGTGTCTATATCGTGTATGCGCCGCGATCAGAGAGAGTATTCTATGTCGGCAGAACATCAAGATCGACTCTACGCCAGAGGCTCAAAGGTCATCTGTCTGGCAGCTCGAAACATCACGGGCCGAAATGGAGACATGGCTACCAGTTTCGGTGCCTTGCCGTACGGTCTGCTCGGCATCGGACGCTACTAGAGGGGTATGCCATTGGAATGTTGTGTCCAAAATATCTTCCCACCGGCGCGATTAAAAGATCGTCGCCACAATCAAAGTAGCCCACTACCCAAGCAAGGTTCAGCGATCGGTGCGCCGGTTGCCTGCGGTTTGAATGAGTTCGGCGAGCCGGACCGCAAGTTCCACCCCTTCGCGCAGCTGCTTGGCGTCGCCGCAGGCCGCGGTTGGCGTCACGCCGCGCACTTTCTTCATTCCCGCCAGCAAGGTATCCAGGCTCTGCGCGAGCAGTCGCTGGCGGAAAACCGGGTCGAGCCGCGCGCGGGCGAGGTCGCTGTCGGTGATCGGGAAGAAACTGCTCATAAAAAGCGCTCGCGACAAACGGCCGAGGGCAGTCAAAAACGGTCGGAAGGGATCGAGCCTTCGCCGCATCGAGCCTATCAGCCCTCCGTTGTCGCTTCCTTACCCCGGCACGCCTCCCTTGACACGGCCTTGAGCGCGGTATCTTTCGCCGCGTCCGGCGCGGCGGACGAGATTTTGGGGCGGGTATCGGAATATGGCGGTTGCGTTTGTTTTCCCCGGACAGGGCAGTCAGACGGTCGGCATGGGCAAGGCTTTGGCCGAAGCCTTCCCTGCTGCCAGCCGGGTTTTCGAGGAGGTCGATGCGGCGCTGGGCGAACGGCTCAGTGACGTTATCTGGAGCGGCCCGGCCGACACCCTTACCCTGACCGAAAACGCGCAGCCGGCTTTGATGGCCGTCTCGCTTGCCACCATGCGGGTGCTCGAAGAGGAGGCCGGCCTTGATCCGCGTCGGGACGCCGCCTTTGTCGCCGGACATTCGCTCGGCGAATATTCGGCGCTCGCCGCGGCCCGCGCGCTCACCATCGGCGATGCCGCGCGGCTGTTGCGCATTCGCGGTCGCGCCATGCAGAAAGCGGTGCCGGTCGGGGTCGGCGCCATGGCCGCGCTCATCGGGCTCGAACTCGACGATGCCAAAGCGATCGCGGCCGAGGCCTCCAGCGTGGGCGTGTGCGCCGCTGCCAACGACAATGGCGGCGCGCAGGTGGTCCTGTCGGGAGAGAAAGCGGCCGTCGAACGGGCCGTGGAAATTGCGAAGACACGCGGCGCCAAGCGCGCGATGCTGCTGCCCGTCTCCGCCCCATTCCACTGTCCACTGATGCGACCCGCCGCCGATGCCATGGCCGAAGCGCTCTCGACCGTCACCGTGAAGCCGCCTGTCGTTCCGCTCGTCGCCAATGTGCTGGCGCGACCGATCAGCGAGCCCGCGGACATCGTGCGCTGCCTCGTCGAACAGGTGACCGGCACGGTTCGCTGGCGTGAATCCGTGCTTTTCATGGTGCAGGCCGGGATAACCTCTTTCTATGAGATCGGAGCCGGAAAGGTGCTGACCGGCTTGATCAAGCGCATCGCCGACGGTGCAACGGCAACCGCGATTGGCGTGCCCGATGACGTTAGCCGCTTCAAGGCCGCGCGCGCCTAGCTATTGGGCTCGTGTGGGGCAAGGAGATTCGATGTTCGAACTCAATGGAAAAAAGATATTGGTAACCGGCGCCACCGGCAGCATTGGCACCACGATCGCCCGTGTTCTCCATGCCCAAGGCGCTACTATCGCCATTTCCGGGACCCGCCAGGCAAATCTGGATCAGCTTGCGGCCGAGTTGGGCGATCGCGTGTACGTCATGCCTTGCAATCTCGCCGACCCGGCCGAAGCCGAGGCTTTGGTGCCGCGCGCGGAAGAGGCAATGGGCGGACTTGACGTGCTGGTCGCCAATGCCGGCGTGAGCAGGGATAACCTGTTGGTCCAATTGCGCGACGAGGACTGGGACAAAGTCATCGATATCAACCTGTCGGCGACGTTCCGCCTGACGCGAGCCGCGGTACGCGGAATGATGCGGCGACGGTTCGGGCGTGTCATCGCGATCACCTCGGTGGTGGGAACGACCGGCAATCCCGGGCAGGCCAATTACGTCGCCTCCAAAGCCGGGGTTACCGGCATGATCAAGGCCGTGGCGCAGGAATATGCCCGGCGCGGCGTGACCGCCAACTGCGTCGCGCCAGGATTTATCTACACGCCGATGACCGAGAAGCTCAATGAGAAGCAGCGGGACGTCATTTTCGCGAAAATTCCGGCGAGCCGCGCCGGCACCGCCGAGGAAGTGGCGGCGGCCGTTGTCTTTCTCGCCTCGGACGAAGCTGCCTATGTGACTGGCCAGACTATCCATGTGAATGGCGGAATGGCCATGATTTAGAGGCGATAGTGCCGGCGCCCGCGGCACGCGTCCGCGCTGGTCAACGCATTTGAAGTGTGGTAACCGAACCGAAATTGAGCTGGGGGAGCCGGAATTCCGGAGCGCGGGGCGAAACGTCCGCCTCTGATCGGTGTCGACCCAATTGAACTTGTCGACCGCCGTCGACAAGTTCAATGAAGGACTTGGACGGAGTCGGGACCAGGTTGATTGGGTCGCGTTGAAAGATGAGGTTGGAACGATGAGTGATATTGGCGAGCGGGTGAAGAAAATCGTCGTGGAGCACCTTGGCGTCGAGCCCGATAAGGTGACGGAAAACGCCAGCTTCATCGATGATCTCGGCGCCGACAGTCTCGACACCGTCGAGTTGGTCATGGCCTTCGAGGAAGAATTCGGTTGCGAGATCCCCGATGATGCCGCCGAGACCATTCTGACGGTGGGCGACGCGATCAAGTTTCTCGAAAAGAACGCCAAGAGCTGATCAGCGCTACTGCCTGCTATTGCATGAATTCGGCGCAACAGTGCCCAGTCCGCACAGTGCGATGTGCGGGCAGATCGTGTGCGGGCGGATTCTGGACCCGTATCCCTAGCGTCGGGCTCGGGTGCCGTGTCCGCGGCTATCGGGAGTGCTCTTGATGAGACGGGTCGTCGTCACAGGTCTTGGTCTCGTGACGCCGCTCGGCTGCGGCATCGAGCATACCTGGCAGCGGCTGATTGCTGGCGAAAGCGGCGTCAAGCGCATCGAAAAGTTCGACGTCTCCGACTTGGTCTGCAAGATCGCGGCCCAGGTCCCGCGCGGCAATGGCTCTGACGGAACGTTCAACCCCGACGACTGGATGGAGCCCAAGGAACAGCGCAAGGTCGACGATTTCATCATCTTTGCCATGGGCGCGGCGACGCAGGCGCTCAACGATGCCGATTGGCATCCGCGCCAATACGAAGATCAGATCGTGAGCGGTGTGCTGATCGGCTCCGGCATCGGCGGTGTCGAAGGCATTGCCGAAACCGCGCTTGTCCTGCGCGACCGCGGTCCGCGCCGGGTGTCGCCTTTTTTCATTCCGGGCCGCCTCATCAATCTCGCTTCCGGCTACGTGTCGATCACCCATTCGCTCAAGGGACCAAATCACGCGGTGGTCACGGCCTGTTCGACCGGCGCTCACGCCATCGGCGACGCCGGCCGGCTGATCGCGCTCGGCGATGCCGATGTGATGGTGGCGGGCGGCACCGAATCGCCGGTCAACCGCATCTCGATCGCCGGCTTTGCCGCCTGCCGGGCACTCTCGACCGGATTTAACGACACGCCCGAACGCGCGTCGCGGCCCTACGACCGCGATCGCGACGGCTTCGTCATGGGCGAGGGTGCCGGCGCCGTGGTGCTCGAAGAATACGAACACGCGAAACGGCGCGGCGCGCGCATCTACGCCGAGCTGATCGGCTACGGCATGTCCGGCGACGCCTTTCACATCACGGCGCCGGCCGAAGACGGCGACGGCGCCTACCGCTGCATGAAGGCTGCCATCGGCCGTGCCGGCATTACGCCCGGCGACATCGACTACATCAATGCCCACGGCACTTCGACGCCGCTCGGCGACGAGATCGAGCTCAAGGCCGTCGAGCGGTTGGTTGGCAATGCCGGCGGTCGCATCGCGATGTCGTCGACCAAATCCTCGATCGGCCATCTTCTCGGCGCGGCCGGCGCGGTCGAGGCGATATTCTGCCTGCTTGCGATGCGGGACGAAGTGGTGCCGCCGACGATCAATTTGGACAATCCGTCGGTCGCCACGACGATGGATCTTGTGCCGCACAAAGCGCGCAAGCGACCGATCAATATCGCATTGTCGAATTCATTCGGATTCGGCGGCACCAATGCTTCGCTCGTATTCCGCCACACGGCGCAATAGTGAGGCCGGTTCCCCGGTTCGCCTTACTTGTTCCGCACTGGCCTGCAATTGGGCGCAGCTGTCGGGCGTCGCGTCGGCTATGGGCAGACCCCGCAAAATCTGCGAGCATTCGCTTCCGTCGGCTTGAACATCAGTCCAATGTTGAACATGCGGCTTACCGAACCATGGGTGCGTGACGGTGGCAGGACCTAATCCACCGCCCGATGGCGGCGAGCGAGCGGTGACGCCGGCACGGCCGAATCCCGCCCGCGCCGCCGACAAGCCCATCGCGCAACCGCCACGCGCCGGCGGCGCGATCGCCGCCAATAGGCCAAACGCGCCGCCCGCGCACGCGAGCGACGCCACCAAGAGTGCGGCCGCCAAGGCAACAGGGTCGTCCGCGCCACCGCGGCCGGCCGGCACGGCGCCGATCCCGCGACCGTCGGCGGCGACCCCAGCCGCGCCCACGCCGCCGGCCGCGCCAAAGTCGCGGCCATTGGCTAAGCCGCCGGTCGCAGCAGGCGATCCTTCCCCGCCCATTTCGGGCCGGCCGGCCGAAGCGGCCGGCGCGGCAGCCAAGGAGTCGAAGGAATCGCGACCCACAGACTCCAAACGCATCATGCCGCGAAGCCCGCGCACCGCGATCGAGCCTGACCGGGTCGAAATGCCGATCCGCCGCTCTGCGCGCGCGCGGCATCCGCTTGTCGTCTTCGGCAACGCGATCATCAGCCTACTGGTGCTGTTGGCGGTCGGAGCGACCGTGGTTTTGTTCATCGGCAAGCAACGCTTCGAGGCGTCGGGTCCGCTGCCGCAGGACCGTATCGTCAATATCCCGCGCGGCACCGGAATCCGTGACATCGCCGACGTCCTCACCCGCGAAGGCGTCATCGATCAGCCGTGGGTGTTCGTCGGCGGCGTGCTGGCACTCAAAGCGCGCGAGGATCTGAAGGCCGGCGAGTATCAATTCAAGGCCCATTCGAGCGTCAGCGATGTGGTCGCGACCATGGTCGAGGGCAGGGTGGTCGCGCACCAAGTCAGCATCCCGGAAGGTCTGACGTCCCAACAGGCCGTCGCCCGCCTGCAGGAGGACGACGTCTTGACCGGCGACATCAAGGCGGTTCCGCGTGAAGGAAGTCTGCTGCCCGATACCTATAATTTTACGCGCGGTATGACGCGGGAGCAGATGATCCAGCGCATGCAGCAGGCGCAACAACGCCTGGTGCAGGATATCTGGGAGCATCGTTCCGCCGACCTGCCGGTGAAATCGCCGGATCAACTCGTGGTCCTGGCGTCGCTCGTGGAAAAGGAAACCGCCAAGCCGGAAGAGCGCAGCCGGGTCGCCGCCGTGTTCCTCAATCGCTTGAAGCAAAAGATGAAGCTGCAATCCGACCCGACCATCATCTACGGCCTGGTCGGCGGCAAGGGCACGCTCGGCCGGCCGATCATGAAGAGCGAGATCACCCAGCCGACGCCGTATAATACCTACCTCATCGACGGACTGCCGCCCGGGCCGATCGCCAATCCGGGCCGGGCCTCGCTGGAAGCGGCCGCCAATCCGGCGCGGACGCGCGAACTCTATTTCGTGGCGGACGGCACCGGCGGCCATGCCTTTGCCGAAACCTACGAACAACACCAAAAAAATGTGGCGCGGCTGCGCTTGATCGAAACCGATCAAAAGGACCAGCTCCCGCTCAACGACCAGATGAATGCGGACCCGGCGCCGGCTGCGTCGCCTTCCGGCGGTGCCGCGCCGCCGCCGTTGCGCGGGGCCGCCAAACCGCACCCACAACCGAACCCTCAACCGGCCGCGCATTAAGCCATCACCGCTGTGCGCATCGATGGCCGGCATACTTGTGACCGCGTCGGGTCATCGCTAAGTTCGGCGCGAATTTTTCACGACGACCGCTGGGGGATCGCAGCCGATGGCGCTTTCGAGCATGACTGGATTCGCTCGCGGTCACGGCGTGTGCGGACCTTATGCCTGGGCCTGGGAGGTCAAATCGGTCAACGGCAAGGGCCTCGATCTGCGGCTGCGTCTGCCGCCCGGCTGGGATGCGATCGAGGTGCCGGTACGGGCGGGCGCGGCCGAGGCCCTGACACGCGGATCGGTGCAGGCCAACCTCACGGTCGAGCGCAGCGGCGTTCAGCCCGTCGTTCGCGTCAATGCGGCGGTGCTCGAGGCGATATTGACGACAATCCGCCAGATCGCGCCGAAAATCGACGCGTCGCCGCCCTCGCTCGACGGCCTGCTCGCGCTCAAAGGCGTCATTGAGATCGGCGACGCCGAGGAAGGCGAGGATGAGCGGCGGGCCGCCGAATCAGCGGTCGTCGCGGGCTTCGCCGCGACCATCGGCGCGCTCGTCGAAATGCGCCGGCACGAAGGATCGGCGCTCGGTCGCGTTCTGCTCACGCGCCTTGGCGAGATCGCAGCCCTTGCCGAACGCGCCGAGCGGGTGCCGGGCCGAAAGCCCGAGGCCATACGCGCCCGGCTCGCTGAACAAATCGCGGCGCTTCTCGCGCAATCCGAGCGCTTCGACCCCGACCGGCTGCACCAAGAAGCGATCATGATCGCGACCAAGGCCGACGTGCGCGAGGAACTGGATCGCCTCACCGCGCATGTCGCGCAAGCGCGGCACCTGATCGAGCAGGGCGGGCCGATCGGCCGCCGGCTCGATTTCCTCGCCCAGGAACTCAATCGCGAAGCCAATACCCTGTGCGCCAAGGCCAACGATGTCGAACTCACGAATATCGGCCTCGAACTCAAAGCCGCGGTCGAGCAATTCCGCGAGCAAGTGCAGAACGTGGAATAGCCAGATTGGTGAATGAAAAAATGGCGCGCGCGGGGCGAGGTCACAAAAGAATCGCGCGGCGCGGTTTGATGTTCGTCTTGTCGTCGCCGTCCGGCGCGGGAAAGACGACGCTGTCGCGCCTCTTGCTGCGGGCGGATCGCCGGGTGGCGTTGTCGGTGTCGGTGACGACGCGGCCGAAACGGCGCGGCGAAGTCGACGGCCGCGATTACCATTTCATCGACCGCGCGCGCTTCGATGCCATGGTCAGGAAGGAAGAACTCCTGGAATGGGCCGAAGTGTTCGGCCATTGCTACGGCACGCCGCGGCGTCCGGTGGTCACGGCGCTCCAGGCCGGTCGCGACGTGTTGTTCGACATCGATTGGCAAGGCACGCAACAGCTGCGCGAGCGCGCGCGCGACGACCTGGTCAGCGTCTTCATCCTGCCGCCGACGGTGCGGGAGCTGGAGCGAAGGCTCACGCGCCGCGCCCAGGACAGCAAGGCCGTGATCGCGTCGCGCATGGCCAAGGCGGCAGGCGAAATGAGCCATTGGCCGGAATACGACTATGTCATCGTCAATCGCGACAAAGCCGAGGCTTTCGCCGAAGTGCGGGCGATTCTCGCAGCAGAGCGGCTCAAGCGCGAGCGGCAGATTGGATTGTCCGCTTTCGTGCGCCGGCTGCAGGCGAAGCTGTGACCACGATCTAGGCGCAATTTAGCCGCCGGACGGCCATCCGGCCCGCGTCCTCTCCTCCTCGCGATAGTGTCAAGCCGACAAATTTGGCGGTTCGTGAAACTTAAGCCCGGCGGCGCCGTTGATGGCGTGGCATCGGCATAGGCAGCGTCGAGGAGGGAATCGTGCGCACCCGCGTCATCCATCTCGTCAATCCGAAGACGGATTCATTGACAACCCGCCCGCTTTACATGAACCGGGCGCTGTACTCGCCGCTCGCCGGCTTGCTCGCCGTTGCCGCCGCTATTCCCCGCGATCAATACGAAGTCGTACTGACCGACGAGAACATCGAAACAATCGATTTCGATCTGAAGGCCGACCTTGTCGGAATTTCGGCGATGACTAGTTACGTCAATCGCGGCTACGAAATCGCCGATCAGTTCCGCGCCAAGGGCATTCCGGTCGTCATGGGCGGTGTGCATCCGAGCTTCATGCCGCAGGAAGCGCTCACGCACTGCGATGCCGTCGTTATCGGCGAGGTCGAACTCGTGATCGACCGGCTCCTCGACGATCTCGGACAAGGCGCGGTGCGGGGAACCTATAAGTCGGATGTGTTGCATCCGATGGCCGGGATGCCGATGCCGCGCTACGATCTCCTGAAGAAGAACCGCTACGTCAATCGCACCTTCGTCCAGACTTCGCGCGGCTGCCATCAAGGCTGCACCTTCTGCGCCGAACCGCTGATGAACGGCTTGAAATTCCGCTACCGCCCGGTCGACGAGGTCGTGCGCGAGATGGAGAATTGCGGCTCGCGGATCGTCTCCATCAACGATGCCGATTTCTTCGGGACCCCGGATCGCCCCAAGGACGTCATGCGCGCGCTCAAGGGGCGGGGCTTTCAGTGGCAGGCCGGCGTCACCTCGAAGCTCGCCCAGGACGACCGTATGCTCGAACTTGCCGCGGCGAGCGGCTGCACGATGTTGAGTATCGGCTTCGAGTCGATCTCGCGCTCCACGCTGCAAAGCGTCCATAAACACGTGAATAGGCCGGAAAATTTCGCGGCCTTGGTGGGAAAGCTGCACAGCTACGGCATTATCGTGTTCGGCCTGTTCATGTTCGGGTTCGACGGTGACGACACGTCCGTGTTCGACGAAACCGTCCGCTTCAACCGCGAGAGCGGCTACGATGCCTGCGCGTATTCGGTGCTCACGCCCTATCCGGGCACGCTCACCTGGTACGAGATGAAAAAGGCGAACCGCATCGTCTCCTTCGACTGGGAAAAGTACGACCAGGGCCATGTCGTCTATCGTCCGGCCCGGATGTCCGGCGACGAACTCCGTCTCGGCCAAACGCGTAGCTACGATGCTTTCTATTCGCTGCCGTCGATCGCGGGCCGGTTCCCGCTGCACGGAAGCCGTCATCGCGCCCAGTGGCTGATCTACAATCTGTTCATGCGCCGCGGCTCCAAGACCGAACGCATCGATTCGGTCGCGGCGCCGACCGAGGCTCCCGATACCAGCCCGACGCCGCCGATCCTGCCGGTCAAGCGCGAGTGGCGGGCGGCGGTGCTGGAGGCGGCCGGCGGCCTGGGCCCGCATCTGAACTGAACCGCGATTAGGGCTGCGGCGCTCGACTATCGCGGGCCGCGGCGAGCGCTTGCGCGATGGTGACGAACCCGGCGACAGGAATGTCCTCGGCGCGTGCCGTGGGATCGAGGCTCGCGGCCTCGATCAACGCCCCGGCATCGGGGCCGAGCGCGCGGAGACTTTGGCGCAGCATTTTTCGGCGTTGTCCGAAGGCGGCTTTGGTGACGATTTCGAGCCATCGGCGCTCGCACGGCATCGGTTCGCCGCGCGGCACTAGGCGTATCACCGAGGATTTTACGTTCGGCGGCGGCACGAAAGCCGAAGCGTTGATATCGAACAGAATCCGCGCCTCGCAGCGCCACTGCGCGAGGACGGACAGCCGGCCGTAGGCCTTCGACCCGGGCGCCGCGGCGATCCGCTCGGCGACTTCGCGCTGAAACATCAGGACGGCGGCATCGTACCAGGGCGGCCAAGGCTCGACGCTGAGCCAGTTTATCAGCAGCGCGGTCGCGATATTGTAGGGCAGATTGGCGACGATACGCGTCGGCGCGTCCGTCAGCCGTGGGCGCGGATCGAAGCCGAGCGCGTCCGCCGCCACGATATCGAGCCGCTCCGGATAGCGCGCCGCGATCTCCTGCAAGGCGGCAATCGCGCGTTCGTCCCGCTCGACGGCGATCACCCGGCCGGCGCCGAGCGCCAGCAGCGCGCGGGTCAGTCCGCCCGGACCGGGGCCGACCTCGAGCACGGTGACGCCGTCAAGCGGCCCTGCCGCGCGCGCGATGCGCGCCGTGAGGTTGAGGTCGAAGAGGAAATTCTGTCCGAGCGATTTTTTGGCGACGAGACCGTGCCGGCGGATCACCTCGCGCAGCGGCGGCAGGTTGTCGAATGCATCGCTCACGATGCGGTCTGGGGTACCGACCGCGCCGCCGTCACAAGCCGCGCCGCCAGCCGTAGCGCGGCGACGAGGCTCGTCGGATCGCCACTGCCGGTGCCGGCGATGTCGAAGGCGGTGCCGTGATCCGGCGAGGTGCGCACGAACGGAAGTCCGAGCGTCACGTTGACGGCGTGATCGAAGGCGAGCGTCTTGATCGGTATCAGCGCCTGGTCGTGGTACATGCACAGCGCCGCGTCATAGGTCGCGCGCGCCCGCTCGTGGAACAGCGTATCGGCAGGCAAGGGACCTTTCGCGTCGATGCCTTCGGCGACGAGGCGCCTCACGGCGGGCGCTACGATCGCGCTGTCTTCCTTGCCGAGCGCGCCGGCTTCGCCGGCATGCGGATTGAGCCCGGCGATCACGAGCCGCGGCCGCGCGAGCGCAAAGCGCGAGACGAGATCATGCGCGACGATGCGTCCGGTCTCGACCACGAGGTCGCTCGAAAGCCGACTGAAAATTTCGCGAAGCGGCAGGTGGATCGTGACCGGCACGACGGCGAGTTCCGGCGCCCACAGCATCATCACCGGCCGCAGCGTCTTGCCGGTCGCTTCCTGCACCAGTTTGGCCAGGAATTCGGTGTGGCCGGGCTCGGCGAACCCCCAATTGTAGAGCACGTTCTTGGCGATGGGATTGGTGACGACGGCCGCGGCCGATCCGGCCAGCACGTCGGCTGTGGCGCGGCGGATCGAGGCGACTGCGGCCGGCGCGCTCGATCGATCCGGGCGTCCCGGTTGCGCGCTCACCGCGACCTCGATCGGCACGACCGGCAGCGCCGAGCGGAACGTCGCGGCGGCCTCGGCAGGCTTAACGCGGGCGATCGGAACCTCGAAACCGAGCCGCTCGGCGCGCCGAGCGAGAAACTCGGGATCGCCGACAATATAAAATGCCGGTATGTCGAGTTCGGCGCGCCGGCGCCAGATCGCGAGCGCGAGGTCTGGGCCGATCCCGGCCGGCTCGCCGAGCGTCATTGCCAAGGGTTGCACGATCAAGCTTCTGCGGCGCGATCCGGTAAAGGGGATGCTCGACGAGGAATATTCATCACTGTTTGTATTCGATCATTGCCTGGCGGCGCAAATCCGCAAGATAGCGCTTGGCCTTGGCGCCGAATTTCTTCTCGAACATTTCATCGCGCATTTCCTTGAGACCCGGGGCGTCGGCTTTCGATTCCTTCTTGGAGCAGACCGCAAACATCTGCACGCCTTCCGCCGTCTGTTCGGGCGGCGTCAGATGGCCGACGTCGGTCTTGTCGAGGATGTCGCGCAGTTCTTGCGCCAAGTCCGCCGAGGATTTGTTGATCTGATCGCGCACCGCGACCTCCGGCAGCGCACGGGCGAAAGGAACGCCGTCGGCGCAACTGGTGAAGCGCCCGCGCAAGGCGTCGGCGTCGCGCTTGCGCGCTTCGAAGGCCGCGTCCGGCGATCCATGCGGCACCAACAGCAGGATCGGGCGCAGGATGTACTCGTAGCCGACCTGGTTGGTGTCCTGGGGCTTGTGCAGCTGCAACTGGGCTTCGACGTCGCTGTCGGGAATTTCCAGGCTCGCCTTATAACGTCCGCGCACCAGGCTGGCCCAGGCCATCTGGGCGCGCAATCGCTGCTTGAGGGTGTCGGCGCTGGCGCCGCCGCTGGCCAGGATTTGCGCCAGCTTTTCGCCATCGACACCCATATTGTGGGCGACGCTGTTGAATGCGCCGTTGACGTCGGAAGTGGCCGGATCGATCGTGTAGCGCTTGGCCTCGCGTATCTCCAGCAACTCGTCGATCAGGCCGTCGATGACCTCTTGGCGCGCCGGCGGCTTGTGCGTGCTCATTTCGATGAATTTCGCGCGGTGCTCGATGTCCAGCGACGTAATCGGCTGGCCGTTGACGAGCAGGACGACTTCTTGGGCGCGCACCAGGCTGGTTGCGATGAGCATCGCCGCCGCAGCGAGCGCGGCGGTTGCGAAAGCCCTCCAGCGGGCATGGGCAGGATTTTCCGACATCGGACTTCGCTCTTCCTCGGCCGCCGACGCAATGCCGGCGGCCCTCCTATTCCCCCAGATCCTCACCATCGGTACATAGCCTCGCGGCGGAATTTAGAACGGTGTTCCCACCGGGGCCAACACGTCGGGACCGAGCGTGCGCAGGCTGAGTTCCATCATGAACCCGTTGTTTCGCACCGGGGTCGTTGTGCCATTATATGTGTAGCCGCTGAGCCAGTTCAGCGACAACATGAAGCAGTCGTCGACATAGCCAAGGCCGAGCCGCGTCTGATCGAATTTGTCATTGTAGATGTCGAAGCGCGCCGAGCCCAGCACAAGCCAGTTCTCCGTGAGCTTGACCTGCGCACCGCCGAGAATGCCTTCGCGCCGGGTCAGGAAGCCGAGCAGGGGCTGCGCGGCGTAATCGCCGTACAGTAATTGCAGCGTCCAGCGATCGAAATTGGCCCGGCTTTCCAGCTCGATGCGCTGCGGGGTGAATGTCGCTTCGTCGAAGCGTCCCCGCGCGGTGAAGGAATAGACCGAATTCGGCCGATAGGTGACGCGCGCGACATAATCGGAAACCGGCTTATTGAGGCCGCTGTCGAGCCCGGTATTGGTGATATCGCCGACCGCGAACGAGTTCTGGCCGAACAGTTCGTAGGACTGTCCGAACAGCACGTTCAGCGAGCCCGCGCGATTGACCTGGGCGGTGTACTGCAAGCCGGCATTGAGGCGGCTGCCGCCTTCGACGCGATCCCAACCCGAGAACTTGTCGATCTGGAACAGATTGCTGTCGTCGAAGACCAGGCTCTGCGCGTCTTCATTGGGAAATTTGCCAATGCCGGTTTCGTTCGGACGCAGGATGAGCTGCGCGATCGGCTCGATCGTCTGCGTTCCCCACGGCTCGACATCGACGAAGGGGTAGCGATATTCGGCGCCGACCGCCGGCATGGCGCGGGCCAGCGCGCTCTGGCCGGGCGTGATGAAGTTGGCCACGTTCGGTTCGTTGGCGACATCCAACGACGCAAAGTCGCCGCGCACCCGCAGGAACGGCGTGATCATCTGGCCGTTATCCGTGACCAAGGTGCGGCGCCAGTCGGCTTGCGCCGAAAACCGGGTGTAGTCGCCCGGGATGGCGCGCATCAGGCAATTGGACGAGGTCGCCGTATCCGCGGTCGCCGCGCAGGCGCCGCTGGCCGCGGCGTTTGCGTTGACGGCGTCGAATTCGGCCTGTTGCCGGCTGAGGCTGGTGAGGTTGAGCTTGTAGCTGAACTCGCCGCCGAGAACCTGTTGCCCGAGCACGTTCGAATAATCGAGCACCGGATGAATGATGGGCAGTTGCGCCTGGGTGTCCACCTCCGAAAACCCGTAAATGTACATCGAGCGCAGATCGAAATAACTTCGATCGCCGGCGCCGCTCAGATAAATCTGCGAAACCGCCTCGGCGGCGACTCCGGTCTGAAACGGATCGAACGTTCCGGCGATCTGCTTGAACTGATAGTCGGACACGAACTGGCTGTCGGTCGCGAGAAAGCCGGTCCATCCCCAAACCCACTTGTCGGTCAGGGCGAATTGTCCGGCGGTCTGGATGACGCCACGAAACGTGCCGGCGGTCGGGCTGTTCGCGCCATCGCGCCCGGCGAAGTAGCTGGGGTCCTGCTGGAAAATGCCGGCAGCCTTGATCGAGTAGGCGCCGTTAAGCAGGCGTTGGCGCCACTCGCCCTCGAACAGCGCGCCCTGTTTCGTCGTCAGCCGGGTGCCGAGCGTGAGATCGTAATTCGGCGCCAGCGCCCAAAAATACGACTGCTCGACGGCGTAACCGTATTGCGTCGTCTTGGTGATGCTCGGAAATAGAAAGCCGCTTTTGCGTTTCACGGTGGGATCGGGCGCCGACATGAACGGAACATAGGCCAGCGGAACGCCGAAGAATTCGATGCGGGCGTCCTCGAAGTAGAGCATCCGCTCGCTCTCATTGTGGATGATGCGGGCGGCTTGCACCTGCCAGAGCGGCGGCTTCTTCGGATCGTCCTTGCACGGTTCGCAGGCGGTATAGACGCCGTTCTGCAGCACGGTGTAATTGCCCTTGGCGCGGTCGGCGCGGGCTGCGGCAAAGCGCGTGTCGTCGGGGGTTTCGAGCCGCAGTGAATCGACAAAGCCGTCGCGGTAATCGTCGGTCAGGTCGATGACCTGGCCATAGGTGATCTTGCCGTCAGGCTCGGTCAGCCGGACGTTGCCCTGGGCGCGCAGACGTTTCGTCTTCTGGTCATAGTCGACTTCGTCCGCTTCGATGGTGGCGCCGCCGTAATAGATTTGCACGTTGCCGACCGCCGCAACCGAGTTGTTGCTGTAGTCGTATCTGATCTCGGTCGCCTGGACGAGCATCGGCGCGTTGGATTGCGGCGGCTGCGGTTTTTTCGGCAACGGCGGACGCGGCGCGAAATGCATGAGATTGCCGGTCTGTTGCACCGACTGGCGATCGATTTCCTGCGCCGACGCGCGATCGGGCGCTTGGCTGGCACCAAGCGCAAACGCGACCAGCGCAGCAAACGCCGTTACACGGACTCGTACGCTACACCTGCGGCCGGGACAGAAATGGCCACGCCTACTCGCCACTAGCCGTCCTCCTGGTACAACAACGCGACGAAGCCGGTCAGGCCTCCGATCACCACCGGAATCCACGCCGCGGCAATCGGCGACATCAGTTCCGATTTGCTCATGTCCTCGGTGATTTTCGACAACACGAACAACAGGAAGCCGGCAGTGATGCCGCTCAACACCATTTTCTGCACGCCGCCGAAACGGAAGAAGCGCAGACTCACGGAGGCAGCGAGCATGACCATGGCGGCGAGCAGGAAAGGCCGCGCCAGAAGCTGCTGATATTGCAGCCGGTAGCCTGCCGCCATCAACCCGGCCCGGTCCGCCATCTCGATGTAGGAAGGAAGCTGCCAGAACGGCACGGTTTCAGGCGTCGCAAAGCTTTCGCGCACCTGCTCGAGCGTGAGGTTGGTGGCGAGCCGGTAGGTGTCCTCGATATCGGGAGCTTTGCCGCTGTTGTAGACACGCGCATCTTCGAGCTGCCAGTAGCCTTGCTGGAGCGTTGCGCTCTTGGCTTCGATCCGCGTTTGGAAATGGCCGGAGCCGTCGAACGTATAGACACTGACGCCGCCGAGCGCGGCGCCTTGCTCCCGGCTCGAATTGGCATTGATGATGGCCGCGCCGTCGGGGCTTTTCTGCCGGACCCAGAATCCGGTGGTGTTCTCCTGCAGTGCCGAGAGGTTCTGGCCCAAGAGGTCGGCTTCGAGGCGTTTAGAACGCTCGTGCAGGACGGCGGAAATCGGATTGTAGACCGTGGTGGCGACCGCGCCGAACAGGAATGCCCCGATCATGGCCGGCGCCACGAACTGCCATGCCGAGACGCCTGCGGCGCGCGCCACCACGAGTTCGAGGCGGCGCGACAGTGCCAGGTAACAGGACATTGCGCCGACCAGCACCGAGAACGGCATGATGCGCTCGGTGAGCTGGGGAACGCGGTAAATGGAAATCTTGGCGAGCAAGAGTGCCGTGGCGTTCGGCCAGTCGGCGCCGCGGCGCATCAGTTCGACGTAATCGATCATCGCCGCCAGCGCGACCACGCCGATGAATGAGCCGACGACGGAGGTGAGAAATCGCATTCCGAAATAGCGTGAGAGCGTTCCGGTGATCATCGCCCGCTCCCTCAGCTCGTTGCCCGGGCGACGCGCTCGCCGATCGCGGTCGCCAGCTTCGCTACCGCGGCCGCGGGCTCGACGGCCTGGCCCCGTGAAATCTGCCAGAGACAGGCCGCGGTCACGCCGAACAAGGCGGCGTATTGGACCGCCAAAACGCTCGGCACGCGGACGCCGACGATGACGCTGACGAAACCGGTGAGCCGCAACAGCGCCACCGCCCCGATCATGCCAAGGAGCGCCAGCGTGCGGCTTTGCCGCGTGGTCTGCGGCGGTCCGAGGAACGTGTAGGCGAGAAGGACAAAAACGATCGGATAGAGCGGCGTCGTCAGTCGATCGTGCAGCTCGGAGCGATATTGATCGGGCTGCGCCAGATAAAGCGCATCGTCGGGCCGCGGCCACAGCAGTTCCCAGATGTATTTTTCGCGCACGGTATAGGTGCTCTGCGGACCGCCACCGCCCGCGGCGCCGCCGGTGAATTGCGACAGATCGAAGGCGTAACGGTCGAAAGTGATGATGCGGGGATCGCGCTGACCGGCGTCCAGCCGTTGAATGCTGCCGCCTTCGAGGACCAGGAACGACCCTCTGTCACTTTTGACGATCTCGCCCTGCTCGGCGAGATAGGTCGAGTGTTCGTTGGGGTCGCGGCGGTCGTCGACGAAGATGCCGACCAACAGACCGTTTTGCCGCCGATCCGCGATGTGGAAGGTCAGATTGCCGCCCACCGTGGTGAAGCGGCCGGGTTGGACGATATTGGTGAGGATATCGGCGCGCACCTGCGCGGCCCAGTCGCGCAAGGCCCGCAAGCTGCGCGGCGAGACGTAAGCGGCGATCACCGCGACCAGCAGCGAGACCACGACGGCAGCCGCGACGAACGGCCGAAGCAGCCGCCACGGCGAGACGCCGGCTGCGTTCATCACAATGATCTCGGAATCCGAGCTCAGCTTATTGAGAACATGCGCGACCGACATGACGAGCGCGATCGGCGCGATCATCATCACCAGGAGCGGGATGATCATGCCGGTGATGCCGACGAAAACCAGGATGGTCTGCCGCTGGCTGGTGATCAGGTCGAAATCGCGCATCGCCTGCGTGAACCAGATCACGACCGTCAAGCTGACAAGGGTGATCAGGAACGCGCCCAGCGTCGAGCGAAACATATAGCGGCCGATCGACCCCATCGGACTCAACTTCCCCGCAGGCGACTGACCCGACAGCCGCTTCAGCCCCCCGATGCCGTACCGCGCCGAGAGCCGATCCCCTATGCCCATATTTAATGCTTTCACAAAATGGCTAGGCCAAGGCAAACCTATTGAACATGCACACTAAAGTGTTAATACAGCCGTTTGATAAAGGCGCCGCCGCTCCGGCCCGCTCCAAGCCCGAAATACCGGCTTTCCACGCTCCGTCGTCCCGGTCATATATCGGGGCCGGAATCCCGCTCACGCCCAAGAAACGATTCAAGCCCCGATCTAGGAACCGATCCCATGCCAGATGCCCCGAAGTCCGATGCCCTGACGCTCAGCTTCACCTCTTTTACTCGCCCCCGCGGAGTTCTTGTTACGTTCTGCGGCGAGAATTTGAAATTCGGGCCCGCCACCCAAAAGACGCTTGCCGCCGTCGGCGATCTGGTGCGTCGGGCGGCCGCTGCGGACCGCTTCACCGGCAAGAACGGTGCGATACTTAATATCGTGGCGCCCGCCGGGCTTAACCTGCCGCGGCTGATCGTGGTCGGGACCGGCAAGGACGCCGAACTCACAGGCCGCGATGTGGTCAAGCTCGGTGGTATCGCGATGGGTGCGGTGCCTGCAGTCGCCGCGGAAGCGACGATCTTCGCCGAATTCGGCTCCGGCGCGCTGAAAGGCGACCAGATCGCGGATCTGGTGCTGGGGGCACGGCTGCGCGCTTATTCCTTCGACCGCTACAAGACCAAGCGTAAAGAGGAGGACGAGCGGCCGAAAAAGGTGCAGCTCCATTTTGCTTGCGCCAATCCGGCGGCGGCGGAGAAATCATGGGCCGAAGTGGCGGGAACGGCCGATGGCGTCGTGCTGGCGCGCGATCTCGTCAACGAGCCGGCCAACGTTCTTTATCCCGGTGAACTGGCCCGCCGCGCTTCGGCTTTGACGAAACTCGGCGTCGGCGTCGAGGTTCTCGACGTGGCCGCCATGAAAAAGCTCGGCATGAACGCGCTGCTCGGCGTCGGTCAGGGTTCCGTGCATGAATCCAAGGTCGTGGTGATGCGCTGGAATGGCGGTAAGCGCGGGGTCGAACCGGTCGCGTTCATCGGCAAGGGCGTGTGCTTCGACAGCGGCGGCCTCTCGATCAAGCCGGCCCAGGGCATGGAGGACATGAAGGGCGACATGGGCGGCGCGGCTTGCGTCGTCGGGCTGATGCACGCGCTCGCCGCGCGCAAGGCCAAGGTCAATGCGGTCGGCGCCATCGGGCTGGTCGAGAACATGCCCGACGGCAAGGCACAGCGCCCCGGCGACATCGTCAAGACCATGTCGGGCCAGACGATCGAAATCATCAATACCGATGCCGAAGGCCGGCTCGTGCTCGCCGACGTGCTGCACTACGTCAACAAGCGGTTCAAGCCGAAATTCATGATAAATCTGGCGACGCTCACCGGGGCCATCATCGTCGCGCTGGGACACGAATATGCCGGCATGTTCACGAACGACGACAAGCTCGCGGAGCGGCTGAGCAAAGCCGGCGAGGCTACCGGGGAGCGGGTGTGGCGCATGCCGCTCGGAGCCGAATACGACAAGATGATCGACTCGAAATTCGCCGATATGAAGAATACCGGCGGGCGCTGGGGCGGAGCGATCACTGCGGCGCAACTGCTGCAGCGTTTCGTCGCCAAGACGCCGTGGGCGCATCTCGATATCGCCGGTACGGCGATGGGTTCGCCGCAGACCGACATCAACAAAAGCTGGGCCTCCGGTTGGGGCGTGCGGCTGCTCGATCGACTGGTCGCGGATCATTACGAGCACTGATCTTGTCACCGGCGCCGGCAAGGGCGAATGACCGAAATCCTATTTTATCACCTCAAGGGACAGACGCCGGAACAGGTCCTGCCGTCGCTGCTCCAGAAATCGCTTGAACGCGGCTGGCGGGTCGTGGTGCAGGCTTCCTCGGAAGAGCGCATTGAGGCGTTGGACGCACATTTGTGGACGTGGCGGGACGACGCATTCCTGCCGCACGGGACCTGGCGCGATCCGGAAGTCGCCCAGCAGCCGATCGTGCTCACCGTCAACGACGACAACCCGAACGGCGCCACCGTGCGTTTCCTGGTCGACGGTGCGAACATCAGCGGTGGTGCGACCGGCTATGACCGGATCGTGCTGTTGTTCGACGGCGACGACCCGGATGCCGTCGACGCGGCACGGGCCCGCTGGAACGAGGCAAAAGCCGCCGGCACCGAGGTTACCTATTGGCAGGCCGACGAGAGCGGCCGGTGGCGGCGGCAGGGCTAATTCAGCCGGGTCCATGGATCGGCTCATGATAGCAATAAAGTATTGAAAATATTATGTTATTTTAATCTTTACAATGAACCTTCGGCGCTGCTGCCAAGGCCCTTTACGCGCACTAAATTTTTTGCTCCGTCGTCGATTTGGATGCTATAGTTCCATCTATGAACAAAAGTTCAGTGAAAAAGAAACGGCCCGCCAGAGCGAGCCGAACTGCTGCGGTTCGTAAGTCGCCTGTCCGCGCTGCTGCCACGCGTAAGATTGCGTCGAAAACGGCTTCGCGTCAGCCGACGAGAAAGCCGGAGCCTGCCGTAACGCAGAACCTTCCCGCCGCACCGCCGGCCACGGTGACCGTTGCTCAAGTGACGGCGATCGCGTCGCCGCTGCGGTCGCACAAATTCAGGGTCGGTCAGACGGTCTCCTATACGTCCAGCCCGATCAGCCGCCCCGGCGCCAGCGGAAGCTACCAGGTGGTGCGGTTGTTGCCGTCGGACGGCGACGATTACCAATATCGGATCAAGAATCCCGGCGAGGCGTTCGAGCGCGTCGCCAAGGAAAGCCAGCTCGAACTCGAGCACTGAGCATCGGTCCGGACGACTGGCGCCCGCGGTGCCGCTGCGCCATACTTTATTGTTTAGGTCTTGGCCGCGAAGTGGAATCATTGTTCCGCATCGGAGTGAATTGATGATCGGCGTCGATCCCGACATCGGAAGCTCGGCCGTGCGGTTGTGGGTCGCCGCCGGATCGGCGGCGCTCCTGGTATTCCTCTGCGCTCTCGCGTTCGATTGGACGCGGACAAGAACCGCGGCGCGCTTCGGCGCGGTCGTTGTCGGCGCCGGCGTCGGAGCAGTCCTGGCGTGGCTCTTTCTCGATGCCGCGGCCGTTCGCGACCTCGGCGCCGAGCGCCGCGCTCTCGAACTGCGAGCGACCGAGCTCGGTGCGACCGCGCTGGCGCCGGGTTCGCCGCTGGCTTGTCTCGATGCGATGGCTGGCGAAGGCGTCGAGGCGGCATGCGAGAAGGCGATCTTCGCCACGCCGGCGACCGTGGCGAGCGCTACGTCCTATGTTACCGCCCGACTCGCGCTCCTTGCCGGCATGGTTGCCTACAGCCGGCGCGGCGGCGCGGATATCGATGGCGAATTGCTGCCGCTGCGCCGTGCCATCGAGGCCGATCGCTACGGCTTCGTCGCCCATACGCTGGCGTTGCGCGACGGCTGCAGCAGCCAAAGCTGCAAGGCGTTTACGCTGTTGCGCGATCCGGCGCGGGTGCGCGCCAATCTGAGCGGGCAGACGCTCGACCGCTATCTCGATCATTATACTGCGGTGTGGGCGCAGGCGCCTGACGTGCCGGTCGCGGATGCGGGCGCAACGCAAACCGCCGCAATCGGGCTGCCCGGCGCGCCCAACCCGCGCAGAGTTCCGGTCGACATCGATTTCCCCAGCGCAGCGTCGATCCCGGCGGTCAGTATCATGAACCCCGAGCCGAAGGGCCCGGTGGTGCCGGGCGCTGCTGCGGCTGCCGCCGCTGCCGGCGCGTCGGGAGCCGAGCAGAACCCCGCAGCTGCCAACCCGGCGTCGACAAAGCGCTCGCGCAAGCAGGCGAGCAACCCCGCTCCGCCGCCTGCTGCCGCGCCGTCGTTCGCGGCACCCGCCGATCCGGTGTGGGCGCCCGGAGCCGTATCCGCACCGCAGCCCGCGACGACGGGCGCAGTCCAGCTCAATGCATTCCCGGCGCCGCCGCAGGCGAGCGCAAGCGGGCCCGCGCACACCCCATGACCTGAACACGGTTCCCCATTTCGCCCGGCATGTTCAACTCGGTCCTGATCGCCAACCGCGGCGAAATCGCCTGTCGCATCGCGCGCACCGCCAGACGGCTGGGTTTGCGCACGATCGCGGTGTATTCGGCGGCCGATGCCGGGGCGCTCCATGTACGCGCCTGCGACGAGGCGCATGGCATCGGCGCAGCCGCACCGCGCGAAAGCTACCTCTCGATCGAACGGCTGATCGATGTGGCGCTGCGGTCCGGCGCGCAATGTATCCATCCGGGTTACGGCTTCTTGTCGGAAAACGCCGACTTTGCCGAAGCCTGCGCGCGGGCCGGCATCGTTTTCGTCGGACCGCCGGCCCAGGCCATTCGCACCATGGGGCTCAAGGACAGCGCCAAGGCGCTGATGGAAAAGGCGCGGGTGCCGATCGTGCCCGGCTATCACGGGGAACGGCAGGACGCCAAATTCCTCAAGGAGAAGGCTTTCGAAATCGGCTACCCGGTGCTGATCAAGCCTGCGGCCGGCGGCGGCGGTCGCGGCATGCGCCGGGTCGACAAGCACGCCGAGTTCGAAACCGCGCTGGAAGGCGCGATCCGCGAAAGCCAATCGGCGTTAGGCTCGGGCCGCGTCCTGATCGAGAAATATGTCGCCTCGCCCCGGCATATCGAAATCCAGGTTTTTGCCGACAATCACGGCAACGCCGTCCACCTCGGCGAGCGCGACTGCTCGCTGCAGCGGCGCCACCAGAAGGTGATCGAGGAAGCGCCGGCGCCCGGCATGACGGCGGAACTGCGGGCGCGGATCGGCGCGGCCGCGGTCGACGCGGCGAAAGCGGTCGGCTATAGCGGCGCCGGCACGGTGGAGTTCGTGGCCGACGGCACGCAAGGACTGCGCGCCGACGGCTTCTGGTTCATCGAGATGAATACCAGGCTGCAAGTCGAGCATCCGGTGACCGAAGCGGTCACCGGCCTCGATCTCGTGGAATGGCAATTCCGCGTCGCCGCCGGCGAAACCTTGCCGCTGACGCAAGGCGAAATCCGTATCGACGGCCACGCCATCGAAGCCCGCGTCTATGCCGAAGACCCCGAGCACGGCTTTTTGCCTTCGACCGGCCGACTGGCGGCGCTGCAATTGCCGAACGACATCCGCGTCGACAGCGGCGTGGAACAAGGCGGCGAGGTCACGCCGTTCTACGATGCGATGATCGCCAAGCTCATCGTGCACGAAAAGACACGCGCCGCGGCGCTCGATCGGCTTGCCGCGGCACTCGACCGCACGCTGATCGCGGGCGTGCGCAGCAATGTCGCCTTCCTGGCGAGCCTGTGCCGCGCCGAGGAATTCCGCAGCGGCAAAATCGATACCGGCTTCATCGATCGCAACCTCGCGGCGCTCGGCGCGGTGCCGCACGCGCGCGATCTTGCCGCGGCCGCGGCCGGCGTCGCTGTCTTGCTGAATGCCGAGATCGTGCGCGAGGCGCCGCGCCACGACGATGACGGCGCGGCGGCGACGCATTCGCCGTGGGCGGCGCGTGACGGCTTCCAGCTCGGCGGCGTGCGCTCGGTCGGCATTCCGGTTCTGGTCGACGGCGAGGCCGCCAATGCCGCGGTCGCCTACGGCACGGACGGGCTGCGCGTCACTGTCGAGAACATAGCGCCGGCTGCGGACGGCAACGTGGTCGAAGCGGGAGAAGAGGCTTATGTGCTGCGCCAGGGCCGGCAGACTCGCGTCCGCATCAAGGATTTCACCGCGGCGGGAGAGGCCGCAAGCGTCGGCGACGGCGTCGTCAAGGCGCCGATGCACGGCCGGGTGTTGGAACTTCTCGCCGGCATTGGCGACGCCGTCGTCGCCGGTCAACGTCTCGCCGTCATCGAGGCGATGAAAATGGAACATACTTTGCGCGCGCCGTTCGCCGGCACCGTGACGCAAGTATCTGTGGGCATCGGTGCCCAAGTTGTGGAAGGTGTGCAGGTCATGGTGATCGAACCCGTGCCGGAGCCGGTAAAGTAGAACGATGCCGCTGCATCTCATCAAGCTCAGTGTCGGCTCCGACTCGGTTCGCGATCTCGAGGACTGGATCAAGCAGAAACTCAAGCAGAAACGCAAAAACGGCGAAAAGCCTGAGCGTATCCACACCACGCGCATGGTGCCCAAGCGCAAGGACGAGCTGCTCGACGGCGGCTCGATCTATTGGGTGATCCGCGGCCAGATCGCCTGCCGCGAGCGCATCCGCGATATCCGGCCGTTCGTCGACAAGGACGGCATCGGCCGCTGCGCGCTGGTGCTCGATCCCAAGCTCGTCCTGGTCGAGCCGCGGCCCTATCGCGCCTTTCAGGGCTGGCGCTATCTCGTTGCCAAGGACGCGCCGCGCGACCTCGATAAAGTCGCCAAGGGCGCCGCCGCCATGCCCGAGGCGATGCGGCGCGAGCTGCGCGAACTCGGCCTGATGTGAACGCGGCCCGATCCGATCCGAGCATGGCGCGGTTTTGCACAATCACGTAAGGTCCGCCTCTTATTGATAGACACAGATCGCGGAGCGGTTGGAATGATCATCGGCAGTGAGAAGGACGTCACCAAGGCGGTTCTGAGCGAGCTCGAGCGGACCAAGAATCCGCGGCTGCGGGAAATATTGTCCGCCTTCGTGCGCCACTTGCACGGTTTCGCGCGCGAGGTGCGGCTGACGGAAGAAGAATTCCACGCCGCGATGGGCTATATCGTGGCGCTCGGTCAGCACTCCAACGAAAGCCACAACGAAGCCGTGCTGATGGCGGGTTCGCTGGGTCTGTCGTCGCTCGTCTGCCTCCTCAACAATGGCAACAACGGCCAGACCGAAACCGATGCCAATCTGCTGGGCCCGTTCTGGCGCCTGGATTCGCCGCCGACCAAGAACGGCGATTCCATCGTGCGCTCGCCCACGCCGGGGCCCGCGCTGTTCGTCGATGCCTTCTTCCATGACACCACGGGCAAGCCGATCGCGGGTGCCGAGGTCGACGTCTGGCACTCCTCGCCCGAGGGCTATTACGAGAATCAGGACCCGGTCCAGGCCGACATGAATCTGCGCGGCAAGTTCACCACCGACGCATCCGGCCATATCGGCTTTCGCAGCGTGCGGCCGGCCGGCTATCCGATCCCGGTCGACGGTCCGGTCGGCGAACTGCTGCGCGTTCAGGGCCGCCACAATATGCGCCCCGCGCATCTGCATTTCCTCGCCTATAAGCCCGGCTTCAAGACGCTGATCTCGCAACTCTACGTGCCCGACGACAAGAATCTCGAAACGGACGCGCAGTTCGGCGTGACCCGCCATCTGATCGGCAATTACGTGCGCCACGACGAAGCCTGCAGCAAGGCGGCCGACGTGAAAGCGCCGTGGTATTCGCTCGAACACCGCTTCGTCATGGAGAGCGGCACCGCGCGGCTGCCCAAGCCGCCGATCACCGGCAAGGCCAGCGGCGAGCGGCCGGCAATTCCGCATCTTGAGCGGGTCTGAGCTTGCTTTCCCACTCTCCACAAAGGGGAGGGGAAACAAACGAACGGGGAGGAACAAACATGTTACGCAGAACCTTGCTCAAGGGCATGGCCGCCACGGCGGCCGGCGGCGTCGTCGCGCGGCCCGCCATCGCCGACACCACGCTCAAGATCGGTTGCAGCCTACCTTTGACCGGCGCCGGCTTCACCGCGGTGGGGCGCGAGGCGATCGGCGGGCTCAAAGTCTACATGCAGCAGCACGGCGACCGCGTTGCCGGGCGCAAAATCGAGCTGATCGTCCGCGACGACCAGGGTGTCGGCGACAATGCGCGCCGCCTGGTGCAGGAAATGATCATCAACGACAAAGTCGACATCGTCGCCATCGGCGTCACGCCGTGCGCGCTCGCGATCGCCCAGCTCGTGACCGAGGCCAAGAAGGCCACCTTCGTGATCAACTCGGCCGCTTCGATCACCACGGCGAAGTCGCCTTATTTCGTGCGCGCCGGTTTCATCATCGCGCCGCAGGCTTGGATCATGGCCGAGTGGGCAATCAAGAACGGCAGTAAGCGCGTCGTCACGCTGGTCAACGAATGGGCGCCCGGCGTCGAGGCCGAGACGGCATTCAAGACCCGTTTCGCGCAGGTCGGCGGCGAGATCGTGGAATCGATCCGCATTCCGCTCGCCAATCCCGATTTCGCGCCGTTCCTGCAACGTATCGCCGACCTCAAGCCCGACACCGCCTTCATCTACTTCCCCGGTCCGCAGGCGCCGACCTTCACCAAACAGTTCGCCGAAAAGGGGCTGGGCAAGTCCGGCATCAAGATTATCGGCCCGGGCGACCTCGCCGACGACGACAGCCTCGACACTGCCGGCGATCAGATGATCGGCCTCATCACCTCCGGACCCTATTCCGCAGCCCACGATTCCGCGCTCAACAAGACCTACGTCGCCGACTTCCTGAAGACCTCCGGCGAGCGTCCGGACTTCGCCTCGCTCGGCGGCTATGACGGCTTGCACCTCGTCTACCAAGGCTTGAAGAAAACCGGCGGCGACACCGACGCCGACAAATTGATCGCGGCCATGAAGGGCATGGCCTGGGAAAGCCCGCGGGGCCCGATCTCGATCGACCCCGACACCCGCGACATCGTCAGCAACATCTACATCCGCAAGGTCGAGAAGATCGACGGGCAATTGTGGGCCAAGGAATTCGAGACCTTCCCGAACGTGAAAGACCCGCTGAAAGTGGCGGCGAAGTGAGCTGATTATCCCGCCCCGCGATCGCGGGGCGGGGGCAAATCAATGCGTTCTCGCGACGCATGCGCGCCCGAGTTTTGCCACGGCATTTCATTCCCCTCGTCACCACCGGGCTTGACCCGGTGGCCCGTGCTGAAGTGCAGCTACGACAGCCGATCGGAAATTCTGAATAAGCTTCGTTGCCGCATGGATTGCCGGATCAAGTCCGGCAATGACGAATAAAGACAAAGGGAAGCGGAACGCCGACAGACGCAATGTCTTCACATCCGCATCGCAGACAAGTTTACGCACACTGCGCAAACCATCTGCTCGGATGCGGCGCGCGAAGCGTCGCGCGCACGCCTGTCGGCGTCCCACCGCGGCTCTGTGCCAAAGGGACTCTCGCCCCCAAAGTTCTGCTTCAGGCCAAGCTTCCTGAGACGCGGCAGCTATTCTAGTCGATAGACGGGCGTTACCCGTCCCTGCCTATCCTAGTCCAGGGTAGCACCTTCCGCGCCGGCCATAGTACCCGGCAGGCTGATGCCCAAAGCCGCCCGGAAGCGGAGTGCAAGTCCGCTCGCAGGCACCGCACACGCTCCATGTTCAGGTGTGCCTTGAGAACACGTCCCACACGAGCGAGATGCGCCATATATAACTGAAACGGAGATAGATGTCACATCATGTATCCGTTACTGTGACATTCCCAAAAGCGTCATGCGCGGCATAGCCATGGTGCGATCGGAAGGCTCGCGTTCGGGAGTGAGATGCACCGGAATTCCGTAACGCGCAGCGACCGCGCCGCCTCAATTTATGGCGTTCTTGGCCGGCACCGCCTGCACAGTGTTCTGAAAGCTGACCGCCATTTGCCACACGCCGTCGCGTTTCACCCAGATGCGACTGACATGGTAGGGCTTTCCGCTATCCGGCTGATGCTCGGCGATCATGACGATTGCATTGCCGAAATCGTACATGGTGGCCGCGGTGAGCGGCGCCGGTGCAGCGCCGCCGCGGTTGACCGCTGCGATGCGCGCGGCCTTGTCCTGAACGCGGCTATTGTTGACGACGAAGAACTCGTCGGCCGCGTGCGGCGCCCAGTCGGCGCCTTTGCCGACGCTCACCGCCGTCTCCAACTCCTGCCAGGATCGGATCATCGCGCTTTCGGCGGCGTTGCGCGGCTTATAGGGCAGAGTCTTGCAGGGATTTTCGCATACGGCGACGGCCGGTGCCGCGGGCGCGGCAGCGGATGGCGGCGGCGGATTGGCGGTGACCTCGTGATAGACCAAAGCGCGCCAATCCTGTCCGCGCTTCACGAAGATGCGCAAGGCGTAGACGTTGTCGCGATTGGATCTGACCATGGCGACGCGGCCGTAGAAAAACACCTTGGCCGCGGCCTCGCGCTGGTCGGCGAGCCGGGGCAAGGCCCGGAGCACGTCAGCCCGGTTGTAGGTCCTGCCGTCGGAATCGGTCCCGCTGAACTGGGGATCGGTGAGCCGGCCGACCGCGCGCGTGTCGTTGTCGGCGATGGCTTTAAGCAGCGCTTGATCGACAGTAAGCAATGCTTGCTCGTTACCGGTCGCGGCGAACGCCTTCCCGCAAAACGCTGCAAGCGCCACGGCGACGATCACAAATAGTTTGCGCATCCGCGTTCCCTCCGCCCCTGAAAATAACATTGAGATTATATTATTTCCGTACCAGACCGCCGAATTCATGGCTTGACCTAAATCAATGCTGTAGCCGTCGGGCGGATGTGCCGATCCGCTTCACTCATCGAAACGGGATTTGCGAAGGCGGCAGACGCAATCCGCCATTCTTTCGTGTTCTTGCTCGCTGTGGTGGGTTACGCCGCTGCCGCCGTCGCGCTCCGCGCTTCGGCGGATTTGAACTCGTCCGTGGCTCGCAAAGCGAGCGTAGGAGGGTCGCGGCGAACCCACTCTACGGCGCTACACCGCGACATTGTCGATCAGCCGCGTCGTGCCGATGCGCGCCGCGACCAGAAGCCGGATCGGCTCTTTCGCTGCGGCGTCGGGCGGCGCCAGCGTTTCGGCGTTGCGGGCTTCGAGATAGTCGACGGTGAAGCCCGCTTGCGAGATCGCTTCGCGGCCGCGCTGTTGCACCTCGGCGATGGGTTCGCCTGCGGCAATCGCCGTGGCACATTCCTTGAGCGTGCGGTACAGCGCCGGCGCGGCCGCGCGCTCCTCCGCCGCCAGATAGCGGTTGCGCGAGGACAGCGCGAGGCCGTCTTTTTCCCGGACGATCGGCGCGCCGACGATGCGGGTTCTCAAGTCGAGATCGCGGGCGAGCCGGGTGACGACTTTGAGCTGCTGGTAATCTTTCTCGCCGAATACGGCGAGGTCCGGTTCGCATTGCAGCAACAGCTTTGCGACCACCGTCGCCACACCGGCAAAAAAATGCGGCCGGAACGCGTCTTCCAACCCGGCTTTGGCCGCCCCCTCGGGTACGATGCGGGTGGCGAAGCCGTCCGGATACATCGTCGCCACATCGGGGGACCAGACGAGGTCGGTGTGAAGCTTCGCAAGCGCGGCAAGATCGGCCGCAAAGGTCCGCGGGTAAGTGGCGAGGTCTTCGTGCGGCGCAAACTGCGCCGGGTTGACGAAGATCGATACGATCACGCGGTCGGCGCGCCGTTGCGCCAGCCGCACCAGCGCCAGATGGCCGGCATGTAACGCGCCCATGGTCGGCACCAGGGCGAGTTTTCTGCCCCGCGCCCGCAGCTCGGCAACGGCCCGGCGCAGCGCCGGCAGATTGCGGATGACGCGAGGATGACGCTTCACGGCAGCTTTCGAAGTCTTGCGGTTCGAAGTCTTGCGGTTCGAAGTTTGGCGGATTGTCGTCATGCGAGTTGCCGTGCGAGCACACTTTAGGTGTTTGTCGACCGGGCGCTTGGTTAATGATTAACTTATCAAGTCCGATGCGGTATCTTGACCGTACGCGTTGCTGCGCTGAAATGTAATGGCAACGCAGGGGTTGCGTCTCCCATGTTGATGCAGGCGGATGTCGGCAGGCCGTTCTCGGCACATGTCATCGTCCTTGGTAACGAAAAAGGCGGTTCCGGCAAGTCGACCACGGCAATGCATGTCGCTGTCGCGCTCATGCAGGCCGGCCAGCGCGTCGCGACCATCGACCTCGACTCGCGGCAGAAGAGCTTTACCCATTACATCGAGAACCGGCGCATCTGGGCCGAGCGCGCCGGCGTCAAGCTGCAAATCCCCGTTCATTTTTGCGTCGGCCGCGGCTTCGGGCTGCGGCTTGACGAAATCGAAGCGCAGGAATTCGCGGCTTTCGCCGAAGCCGTCAGCACGGTCGAGCAGAGCCACGACTTCGTCGTCATCGACACCCCGGGCTCGGATTCCTACCTGATGCGGCTCGCCCATTCGATGGCCGATACGCTGATCACGCCCTTGAACGACAGCTTCGTCGACTTCGACGTGCTCGGCGTGATCGATCAGAGCACCTTCGAGGTCGCGGGCGTGAGCCATTATGCCGAGATGGTACGCGAGGCGCGCCGGCAGCGCCGCCTGGTCGACGGCGGTCTCACCGATTGGGTCGTGGTGCGCAACCGGCTGTCCACCCTGGGCTCGCGCAACCGGCGCCTGGTCGGGGAGGGGGTCGAGGGGCTCGCCAAGCAGCTCGGCTTCCGCCCGATCGACGGTTTTGCCGAACGCGTAGTTTACCGCGAATTCTTTCCGCGCGGACTGACCGCGCTCGACGATCTCAGCGAGGATACGCTCGGGCTGCGGCCGAATTCGTCGCATGTAACCGCCCGCGACGAAGTGCGGACGCTGATCGACGCGCTTCGCCTGCCGATCGACGAGCGCGGCAAGCGCCGCGCCGCAGCGCGCGCCGAATGGATCGCGGCGGCGGAGAAACCGCTCGATACCCACGATCTTTTGGCGGACTTGGCGGATTGAGGGGGCTCCCACCGCGAGGCTATCCACACGGCATTGCGCCGGTTGCCGGACAGGGCCACCTTATTCGGCGATGAGCAAGGATCGTTCCGACCGCCCGCCGGTGCCGCAATCGCCGCCAGGGAGCGAGCCGAGCCAGGCGCCGGCGGCTTCGTCGCGCGCCGAGATCGATCGCTTTCTTCACCAGGTGAAAGCGCTCGGCCCGGCTGCCGCCGTGCCGGGCGGGCGCGGCCGGCTGATCTTCGCACTCGATGCCACGATGAGCCGCCAACCGACCTGGGACTCAGCCTGCAAGCTGCAGGCCGAAATGTTCCGCGAAGCCGCCGCTGTCGGCGGGCTCGACGTTCAATTGGTTTATTATCGCGGGCTCGGGGAGTGCCGGGCCTCGCCCTGGATCGCCGAGGGGGAACGGCTCGGCGCCCTGATGTCGCGCATCGATTGCCGTGGCGGCCATACCCAGATCGGCAAAGTCCTCAAGCATGCCTATCGCGAGGCCGAGGCGCGTAAAGTCGCGGCGCTGGTTTTTGTCGGCGACGCCATGGAGGAATCGCTCGACGCGCTGTGCGCCCGCGCCGGCGAACTCGGCTTGCGCAACGTCAAGGCGTTCATGTTCCAGGAGGGCTACGATGCGGTTTGCGAGCAGGCGTTCCGCGCCATCGCCCGTCTCACCGGCGGGGCGTTTTGCCGGTTCTCGCCCGGCGCCGCCCACGAACTCGCCGAACTGCTGCGCGCGGCGGCGGCCTATGCCGCGGGCGGCATGAAGGCGCTTGCCGACCTCGAGGCGCGCCACTCGCCCGGGGCGGTCAGATTGATCGAACAGCTGAAATAGAATTTGAATTCGCTATGCCTCTGATTTTCGGCGTCATCGTCCTTCTCCTCTTGCTGTGGGCCGCCAATGCCTTTTCCAAGGCCGATCCCAAGCAATCGGCGCGGCTGTTACGCAGCCTGGGCGGTGGCGCAGCCCTCATCTTCGCCGGGTTTCTCCTCCTCCGCGGCGAGATCGGAGCGGCCGTGCCGGTAGGCCTGCTCGGGCTCGGCTTGCTCGGATGGGTCTCGCTGTGGCCGGCATCGTTCAGCGCCCGGACGCAAAAAAGCACGGGCCGGACTTCGCGCGTGGCCACCCCTTATCTGGAAATGGAGCTCGACCACGATAGCGGCGACATGCGGGGCCGCGTTCTTGCCGGACGCTATCAGGGCGTTCCGCTCGAGGCGCTCGACAGTGCAGCACTGATCGCGCTGTTGGCCGAGATCGACGGCGACAGCCGCGATCTATTGGCAACTTATCTTGACCGCCGGGAGCCCGCTTGGCGTGAGCACGCGCAAAACGATGCGACAGCGGGGCGCGGAACGCGGCCTCCGCCCGACGGCAAAATGACTGAACAGGAAGCTTATCAGATCCTTGGCGTTCAGCCCGGCGCGAGCCTGGAGGACATCACGCGGGCTCACCGCTCCCTCATGAAGAAATTGCATCCCGACCAAGGGGGGACGACGTATCTTGCGGCCCGCGTCAACGAGGCCAAGGACGTGCTGCTTCGTCGCCATCGCTGAGGTACTCCGTACCAACCTCGCGCGGCTCCCGTCCGTCGTCGACGTCCCGTGACCTGCCCCGTTATCGGGGTTCTTCAGTCCTTCAGCGCCATGCATTCGAAATCGCTGCGTTTGAGTTGGCGGCAGGCGGCTTCCGCGGTTGTCTTGTCGAAGCCGGCAAAGCGCGCCCGGTAGAAGGCCTTGTCGCCTTTTTGAATGCGTTCGGTGAACGGGTCCGCCGCGGCGAGCGCGGTATGGACTTTGCTGCGGGCGTCGCTCAGATGCTGCTTCGCTTCGCCCTCGTCCTCGAAGGCGCCGATCTGGATCAGCCAGCCGCCGTGCGCATGAATACGGGTCGACGGAATGGCGGGTTCGGCCTTTACCGGCTCCGTGGCGGCGATTTCGGACTTCATCGCATCGAAGCGGCTCGGTGGCGCCGCGGTCGGGGCGGTTCCGGCGTGCGCTGCCGCCGCGCTTTGGTTTTGCGGCGCCGGATCGGCGGATGCCAGAACCGTGCGCTGCTGGCTGACCGCGGCAGCGGGAGCCTGAGCGGCGGCTTGCGGGGCCGGCGCCGGCGCCGCGACCGGGACCAGCGTCGGCATGCGAGCGAGCGGAGCCGCCTGCACCGCCGCCGTGCGGTAGGAGATGGTTCTGACCAGGAGCGGCTTGATCGGATCGTTGGCTGACGCCGCGACGCGCGCATTGACGCTCGCCGTCGGCGCCGGATCGGCGTGCGATGCTACCGGTGTGGACGTCAAAGGTGATTTGGTCAAGGCTGTCGGCCGCGGTTCTTCACGTTGCCCGGTTGCGTCGGCGATGACGGGGGCGGTGCGACGCACCGCGGCCTCCTTGATATGCTCGCCGATCAGTTCGCGCATATGCGCGTCGCGTTGGAATGCCGAATGCCCGCCCATGACCACGGCGACGAGGTAATGGCCGTCGCGATGCACCGAGGTCAAGAGATTGAAGCCGGAGGCGCGGGTGAATCCCGTCTTGATGCCGTCGACCCCTTCGATCGCGCCGAGCAGGTGGTTATGATTGCGCATCGCCTCGCCGTGATAGACGAAGGACTCGGTCGAGAAATACTTGTAGTAGCGCGGAAAGCGATCCTGGATGGCGCGCCCGAGCAGCGCCTGGTCGCGCGCGGTGGTGAGCTGATCGTCGTCGGGCAAGCCGGAGGCATTCACGTAAGTGGTGCGCGTCATGCCGATCGCGCGGGCCTTTTGCGTCATCAGCTTGGCGAAGCCCTCCTCGTCGCCGCCGAGATTTTCGGCAACGACGACCGCGGCGTCGTTGGCGGATTTGGTGACGATGCCCTTGATCGCATCCTCGACCGTGATCGCCTGGCCGGGCTTGAGTTCGAGCTTGGTGGGCGCCTGTTCGGAGGCGTGTTCGGAAACCTTCAGCGGCGTGTCGAGCTTGATCTTGCCGGCGTCGAGACGCTCGAACAGGAGGTAGAGCGTCATGACCTTGGTCAACGAGGCGGGATGGCGCAACGCGTCCGGATTGGACGCTTGCAGCACCGCGCCGCTATTGCCGTCGACCACGATCGAGGATCCGGGGGGCGCATATTCTTCGGCGCGGGCGCGATGGTGAACGCGTCCGGCATGCACAAAGCGCACATGCGCGCGATGATGATGCCGCGCATCGGCCACATCGCTGGTGACGGTGAGAGCCGCGGCCGCCGCGGCGAGAGCGAAGAAAGAACAACGAAGCCCGTGGCGGGCTCCCGAACTCACCCATGCCATTACGCACCCCGTCCCTGACCGTGCGGCTCTTCTTCCGGAGAGCCGCCTTTGCTTATCCTTCGAGTCTGTTGTCCCGCGCCGTGAAACGGCCCGCCTCGGGCCTTTCGGGCAATGAGAGAGGCATTGCCCCTGTTCGGGGCGTTACCCGGACAGCACGGTCAAGCAACTTAGGAGAACGCCGTTGCGAAAGCGTTAAATCCCCGGTAGCGCCGATATTTTGTGCATGGTGCTACTGCCCGTTGCATTCCCGTTGCATTTTTTGTGCACTGCACTATACTCATTAGCAATGCCGCTAGAGGCCTTTTCAATGCCGGAAAAGGCCTTTTCAAGGCGGCGAGTAGGGCGAAGTCAACCATCCAGCAGGCCCGTCCGGGCCGCCGCAAAGGGACCGTCATGACAACCGAAGAGATTCAGAAGTTTGGCAAAGACAGCGTAGAAACGGCCTTCTCCTCGCTCGGCGCCTGGAGCAAGAGCGCACAAGCGATTGCTGTCGAGGTAGCGGATTACTCGAAGAAGTCGATCGAGGACTCGGCCGCCGCCTGGGAACGCCTGTTGGGCGCCAAGACGCTCGAAAACGCGGTCGAAGTGCAGAGCCAATACGTGAAGTCCTCCTACGAGGATTTTGTCGCTGAAGCGACAAAGCTCGGCGAGCTTTATGTCGACTTTGCCAAGGAAGCTTACAAGCCGTTCGAAGGGGCGCTCGCCAAGGCTTCGGCGTTGAAGTGAGGCGACAGCGCTCGCTGGCCGGTTTTTAGGGGTTGACCAGCGCGGCCTCGATCGCCATGGCGAGCTTGGCCAGCCTTTGCTCGATCCGACCGACGCGGAAGGCGATGTGTTCGAGCGCGTAAGCGGCGCGTTTGTCCGCCGACGGCATTCTGTTGGCGGCGTAGTCCGGAACGAAGTCTTCCGCCATGTCGCGGACGACCTTCGCCCGCCGAACGATGTCGGCCATGGCTACCCCCTATGGCACACCTTTTGTCGCGACTATCGCCCACTCTCATTTAGTTTCGCGGTAGCGAACCCATTCGTCTGCGGGTCCCAATCCGGCATATACCGGATGCCAAGGGCGCATAACGCGGCCCAGTGACGTAAAATTGGCCGCGCTCCCCTATCGATCTGGCACGCAAATCGCACTAACTTTATAATGGTGTTGGGACGACGCAGGCGACGGCGATCCGGCCGGCGCCGGTCGGTCGGTTAATCGCAGGTCCAATCGCAAGTCCGGAAGTCAGACGAGCCTATGCCGCGGATCGACGTTCATATGACTGGGCTACCGGCCCGCTTGGCGGATGACGACCGCAAGCGCAAAGGCGAGGGCGGGCCCGGCACCGCGGTCATCACCAAGACGAAACCGCAGACCAAGCGGCCGAACCTCTATCGGGTCCTCCTGCTCAACGACGACTACACGCCGATGGAGTTCGTGGTCCATGTCCTCGAGCGCTTCTTCAACAAGGACCAGGAGACGGCGCACCGCATCATGATGCATGTGCATCAGCACGGCATCGGCGAATGCGGGGTCTTTACGTATGAGGTGGCGGAGACCAAAGTGACGCAGGTTATGGACTTTGCCCGCAAACATCAGCATCCTTTGCAATGCATCATGGAAAAGAAGTGATTCCGGGGGGAAGCTTCCAATACAAAAGATGAGACAGCGAAATGCCCACGTTCTCGCGTAGCCTTGAACAGTCGCTCCATCGGGCTCTGGCGCTCGCCAACGAGCGCCACCACGAATATGCGACGCTAGAGCACCTCTTGCTGGCGCTGATCGAGGATCAGGACGCGGCCGCGGTGATGCGGGCCTGCAATGTCGACCTTGAGAAGTTGCGCCGCAGTCTAATCGCCTATCTCGAATCCGAACTCGACAACCTGGTCACCGACGGGGCCGAGGATAGTAAGCCCACCGCCGGCTTCCAGCGCGTCATCCAGCGTGCCGTCATCCACGTCCAATCGTCGGGCCGTGAAGAGGTGACCGGCGCGAACGTCCTGGTCGCCATTTTCGCCGAGCGCGAGAGCCACGCCGCGTATTTCCTGCAGGAGCAGGACATGACCCGCTACGACGCGGTCAACTATATCAGTCACGGCATCGCCAAGCGCCCGGGAATGTCGGAAGCGCGTCCGGTGCGCGGCTCCGACGAGGAAACCGAAACCAAGCCCGGCGAAGAGCCGAAGAAGAAGGGCGATGCGCTCGACGCCTATTGCGTCAACCTCAACAAGAAGGCGCGCGAGGGCAAGATCGACCCGCTGATCGGCCGCGAGGCCGAGATCAACCGCACCATCCAGGTGCTGTGCCGGCGGCAGAAGAACAACCCGCTGTTCGTCGGTGAAGCCGGCGTCGGCAAGACCGCGATCGCCGAAGGCTTGGCGCGCCGCATCGTCCATGGCGAAGTGCCGGACGTGTTGCGCAACGCCACCGTGTTCGCGCTCGACATGGGCACGCTGCTCGCTGGCACGCGTTACCGCGGCGATTTCGAGGAGCGGTTGAAGCAGGTCATCAAGGAGCTCGAGGCCTATCCCGGCGCCATCCTGTTCATCGACGAAATCCACACCGTGATCGGCGCCGGCGCGACATCCGGCGGCGCCATGGATGCATCGAACCTGCTCAAGCCCGCTCTCGCCTCCGGCACGGTGCGGTGCGTCGGCTCGACGACCTACAAGGAATACCGGCAATATTTCGAAAAGGATCGGGCGCTGGTGCGCCGCTTCCAGAAGATCGACGTCAACGAGCCGACCATTCCCGACGCAATCGAAATCCTCAAAGGGCTGAAGCCGTATTTCGAGGATTACCACAAGCTCAAATACACCAACGACGCCATCAAGGCGGCGGTCGAATTGTCGGCGCGCTACATTCACGACCGCAAGCTGCCGGACAAGGCGATCGACGTGATCGACGAATCCGGCGCGGCGCAGATGCTGCTGCCGGAGGGCAAGCGCAAGCGCACCATCGGGCTCAAGGAGATCGAAACCACGATCGCCACCATGGCCCGCATCCCGCCGAAGGCGGTGTCGAAAGACGACGCCGAAGTGCTGCAGAACCTGCAGGAGACGCTCAAGCGCGTCGTCTACGGCCAGGACAAGGCCATCGAAGCGCTGTCGGCCTCGATCAAGCTCGCCCGCGCCGGCTTGCGCGAGCCGGAAAAGCCGATCGGCTGCTATCTGTTCTCCGGGCCGACCGGCGTTGGCAAGACCGAGGTGGCAAAGCAGCTCGCCGCGACCCTTGGCGTCGAACTGATCCGTTTCGACATGTCGGAATACATGGAGCGCCACACCATCTCCCGGCTGATCGGCGCGCCGCCCGGCTATGTCGGCTTCGATCAAGGCGGGCTTCTCACCGACAGCATCGACCAGCATCCGCATTGCGTGCTGCTGCTCGACGAGATCGAGAAGGCGCATCCCGATCTGTTCAACGTGCTGTTGCAGATCATGGACCACGGCAAGCTCACGGACCACAACGGCAAGCAGGTCGATTTCCGCAACGTCATCCTGATCATGACCACCAATGCCGGGGCCGCCGACATGGCCAAGGCCGCGTTCGGCTTTACGCGAAGTAAGCGCGAAGGCGACGACATGGAGGCGATCACAAGACTGTTCGCGCCGGAATTCCGCAACCGGCTCGACGCCATCATCACCTTCGCGCATCTGTCGCCCGAAGTGATCGCCATGGTGGTCGAGAAATTCGTGCTGCAGCTCGAGGCCCAGCTCGCCGACCGCGACGTGACCATCGAGTTGAGCGACGAAGCGACCCAATGGCTGATCGCCAACGGCTACGACGAGCTGATGGGCGCCCGGCCGATGGCCCGGGTGATCCAGGAGCACATCAAGAAGACGCTCGCCGACGAGGTGCTGTTCGGCAAGCTCAAATCCGGCGGCCACGTCCGCGTCGTCGTCGTCACCGACGAGAACGGCAAGTCCAATCTCAGCTTCGAATATCCGGACGGGCCAATCAAACCGCGGCCGGAGAAGTTGCCCGTGCCACGCCGCGCCAAGGCCAAGCGAAGCTCGTCGCCGCGCAAGAAGCCGCCGGGCTCCGGCGGTCCCGGCGGCGACGACACCCCGCCGCGCCGCGGCACGGTGCCGAAGGTGCCGTTGGT
>Ga0181539_1000683_pt1 | contig 40595 bp, 31 predicted proteins | sample PEATcosm2014_Bin_46_FD_119767 | JGI IMG/M metagenome (GOLD analysis project Ga0181539, IMG submission 119767) | Peatland microbial communities from MTU Mesocosm Facility, Houghton, MI, USA - PEATcosm2014_Bin23_60_metaG | ecosystem: Environmental > Terrestrial > Soil > Wetlands > Peat | place... | reverse complement strand
GGGTGCCCTCCTCAATGGCGTTCAGAGATACTTCAGCAACATCATTCTGAAGCCGCCGTTGCAGGAGGGCAACCCTGCCGTTCACCCATCACCTCAAAAACCTGTTTTGGACACAAGTGAAATCTACTCCCATCATTATGATGCTTATACGCATCCGTGCGTTAGCACTTCCGTACTACGTGATAGCCCTGACCGCGCCCTCACGCCACCGCGCGCTGGTACTTGCAGCTTTCGTTGGGGCAGTAGCGAACGGTCTCTCCGGTCTTCTTGTGTTTCTCCAACAAGATGGGTGACCCGCAGTTGGGGCAGGGTTCGGCGACGGGCTTATCCCAGGCCGTGAATTTGCACTCCGGGTAACGGCTGCAACCGTAAAACGTCTTCTTGAACCGCGTGCGGCGCACCACGATCTCACCCGTGCAGCCTTTCTCCGGGCAGGGGATTCCCAGCGTTTCGCGCTTCACGTACTTGCACGTGGGGTAATTGCTGCACGCGGTAAATTGCCCGAAGCGGCCGTGTTTGATCACCAGGTGGTTGCCGCACTCGGGGCACTTTTCTTCCAACACTTGGTCGCCCACCGCCGTGGCATTACCTTCTTTCATAACAATCTTCTTAGTACTGCGGCATTCGGGATAGCCGGTGCAGGCCAGGAAGTAGCCAAAGCGGCCGCGCTTCACAATCATGGGCTTGCCGCACTTCTCGCAGTTCTCCGCGGCGACTTCCGGCGCGGGCGGCCCGGCGCTGGAATACTTGGCGGCGAGCTCCGGCGGCAGGTCGCTGGTGCCGTCGCAATCCGGGTAACCGGTGCAGGCCATAAACTGCCCGTTGCGGCCCAGGCGGATCACCATGGGCTTGCCGCACTTCTCACACTTGACGTCGGTGGGAATGCCTTCGCCCTTGATGTCCACCATATCGCGCTCGGCCAGGCGCAAGTCTTTCTTGAACTTCGTATAGAATTCATCCAGCGCTTCGGTCCAGGAAAGTTTGCCGTCCTCCACGTCGTCCAATTCTTCTTCCATGCGCGCCGTGTAAGCGACGTCGAAAATATCGCTGAAGTTTTTTACCAGCAGGTCGTTGACCAACATGCCGAGTTGGGTAGGATAGAAGCGTCCCTGGTTCTTCTCCACGTACTCCCGATTCTGGATGACGGAGAGAATGCTGGCGTAAGTGGAGGGCCGTCCGATGCCCTTTTCCTCCAGCGTCTTCACCAGCGTGGCCTCATTAAAGCGCGGCGGCGGTTCGGTGAAGTGCTGTTCCGGCAGAAGCTTGTGCAGAGTCAGGCGCTCGCCCTCGGCCACCGGCGGCAAGCGGTGTTTCAGCTCCTCGTCCTCTTCCATCTCCGCCTTCTCGTCTTTGCCCTCTTCGTAGACGGCGCGGAAGCCATTGAACTTCTCCACGGAGCCGGTGGCGCGCAGCAGATAGTCTCCCGCCGCGATGTCCACCGTGGTCTGATCGAAAACCGCGGGAGTCATCTGCGAAGCGACAAATCGCTGCCAGATCAGCTTGTAGAGCTTGAATTCATCGGGGCCCAGAATTCTGCGCAGAGAATCGGGCGTGCGCAAGACGTCCGTAGGCCGGATGGCTTCATGCGCGTCCTGGGCGCCTTTCTTGCTGCGGTAATGGATGGCTTCCGCGGGCAGATAATCGTTCCCGAAAGTTTTCTGGATGTAACCGCGCACCGCCGAGAGCGCGCCTTCCGCCACGCGGGTGGAATCCGTGCGCATATAAGTAATGAGGCCGACGGCGCCCTCCTGAGGTAACTCAATGCCCTCGTAGAGGCGCTGCGCCACCATCATCGTTTTCTTAGCGTAGAAGTGCAGCTTGCGCACGGCTTCCTGTTGCAACTTGCTGGTGATGAACGGCGGCACCGGGTATTTCCGCTTCTCTTTGGTGATGACCGACTGCACGACCAGGTTTGCGGCCTTAATCGCCGCGGTAATCCGCTCAGCCGTCGCCTGGTCGGGGATCTCAATATCTTTCCCCTGGAATTTCGCCAGGCGCGCTTCAAAAACCGGGGGCTTTTTCCCTTCCACGTGCGCGGTGATGGTCCAGTATTCCTTCTTCAGGAATGCCTGGATTTCCCGTTCCCGTTCGACGATCAGCCGCAGGGCGACGGTTTGCACGCGCCCGGCGGAGATTCCGCGTTTGACCTTGTCCCAGAGCAGCGGGCTCACCTGGTAACCCACCAGGCGGTCCAGAATGCGGCGCGCCTGCTGTGCGTCCACCAGGTGAGCATCGATCTCTTTCGGGTGCTCGAACGCTTCCCTTACCGCGTCGCGGGTGATTTCATTAAAGAGCACACGGTAGAACTTCCGTTTGGATGAATTCAGCAGATCGTGCAAGTGCTGGCAAATGGCCTCACCCTCGCGATCCGGGTCAGCAGCGAGGTAAACGGCATCGGCCTTGTTCGCCGCGGATTTGAGTTCGGCAATAACATCCTTGCGCGTGGGGATGGAGATGTAGGTCGGCCGGAAGCCGTGTTCGACATCGACGCCCAGCTCTTTCTTGGGAAGGTCCATGATGTGTCCCATGGAAGCCTTCACCAGGAAGTCAGGCCCGAGATATTTGTTGATGGTTCTCGCCTTGGCGGGCGATTCCACTATGACCAGCGATTTACTCATAAGTCCGAATAAAGAGCTTCCAGCTATCAGCGGTCAGCTATCAGCTTCGATCCTTTCTATTCGACGTTCACAATTTAACGGCACGCTTCTTCGTCCAGCGTGCATTTGATTCCTCAACTTGTTTTGAGGATTCCCCTGCCCTACAGTTTACGGATAAAATTCTTTCCCGGCAACTGCCGGATCAATCCATTCATCTCCAATTCCAGCAGTGCCGCCAGAACTCGCGGATGGGGAACCTTCGCGGCGCTCGCGATATCATCCACAAAGAGAGCTTGGTCAGCCCGCAAAACTTCGAACACCGCTTTCTGCTCCGGGGTCAGGGAGGCCTCGAAAAGGGTGGCGGCTTGCGCCCCTATCGGTTCTCCCTCCGATGCCTCCGCCGGCGGCAAGAGTTGCATCCGGACCTCGGACGGAAACTCTTCGATGACGTCCATCCACTGGTCCACCAGCTTCGCCCCCTGCTTGATGAGATGATTGGGGCCGAAGCTTTGGGCGGAAGTTATATTTCCCGGCACCGCAAAGACTTCGCGATTTTGCTCCAGCGCCAGGCGCGCCGTAATCAGCGATCCACTGTACTCCGCCGCCTCCACCACCACGACCCCGAGCGACAGGCCGCTGATGATGCGATTGCGGATGGGGAAGTTTTCCGGGGTCGGCCCCGTGCCCAGGGGAAACTCCGAAATCACCGCTCCGGATTTCACGATTTCTTCCGCCAGGCGCTTGTTCTCGCGCGGGTAAATGACGTCGATGCCGGAACCCAGTACGGCCACGGTTTTCCCCTTGGCCTCCAGCGCTCCCCGGTGCGACGCGGAATCCACCCCGCGGGCAAGTCCGCTGACCAGCACCAGTTGGCGCTGCGCCAAATCGTGAGCCAGCCGGTGCGCTACGGAACTGCCGTAGGCGCTGGGCCGCCGCGTTCCCACCATCGCCACCGCATACTGCGAGAGGACCTTCGCGTCACCCCGCACATAGAGCAGCAACGGCGCGTCGGGAATCTGCTTGAGCAGCGGAGGATAATCCTCGCTGTCGAAGGCGAGCAGCCGGCAGTCGGCTTTTGCCGCCTCCTGCACCTCCTTTTCGGCGTCTTTCAGCGCCGCTTGAGCAAAAATCGCCTGCGCCACCCGCGCCGGAACGCCACAACTCTCGAGTTCGGTCAGTGACGCCATGTAGGCGGCTTGCGGCGACCCGAAATGTTCGATGAGCTTGTGACACCCGCGGATTCCCAAACCTTCAATCCGCGTCAATGCCACCCAGAATGTTATCGATTCACTCATCGCTCTTCACCTTGAGCTAAATCAGCATGGGTAGTGCGCGCCCTGCTTCGACCCTGCCGCCCCGAAGCGCCGGCATCTTGCCGGCCAAATGCACAGGGTGCCGTGCTTCAGCCCTCTCCGCGCCGGATGCTTCCCGGGGGGAGGCATTATATGGCCTTACGACCTGTCCGGGCTTTTTAATTTGCAACAAGTCAAAACGCAAAAAGTCAGTAGAGCCGATTTCATAATTCACAATTCATAATTCATGATTTCGCCCAACGCCCCTTTCTCCTTTCCTTTCAATACCATCACGGGTTCGCAGCGATAAGTGGCTTATTTTTCTTAAAGATCACGGGCTAGAGGTGAATTTGACCCAAGTCAATTCTTGTATCTCCCTTTTTTTCATGAATATGTCGGGTAATACCTTCATTTTACCATCCTTTTTTCTTCCCTTTCCCTAGCCTATGCGATGATTCTTTAACCTTATTATTCTCAACGGCTTGATTTTTTGCGGCGGTCATTGGAATTCCCCATTTCTTCGCTAAGCGGTTGGTTTTTCATAAACTTCACGGGTTCGTAGGGGTATTTTCCAGATTTCTTCCTCGCGGGCCTGGCGCTTGTACCAGCAGTAAGCTGGTATTCGGCCAAATTTCTCGAAAGCTGGAATCTTCCATCTTGGTGTCTTTGTGCCTTGGTGGTGTTATCCTGCACGACCCGCGCTGGAACGCGCCTTACTGATGACTGAAAACTGATCAATGATGACTGCTCTTCCTGTCCTCCCGGCATTATGCCCTCTCGTAGGGAAATTCGAGAGGCGCCAAGCGCCGGCAGAACGCCAGCACTTGCCCTCGTTATAGGCTATTCGCTCCCCATTGTCAAGAACTATTTCGAGCCTATTCTGGCAGCATGCTAGCCCGCGCTGCGGGCGGAAGATGGTAGCCCGCTGAGTGGACCCCCTTGCGCCCCGATCAGATCGGGGCGCAGACGCTGTCAAGCGCGCCCATCAGAATCCATGTCCTTCAAGGCCGCGCTCATGGCTTCAATAAGACGGGGAGTATGGTTATCCCACTTCCGGAAAAAGTCCTGGAGGCGGTCAAAAGGAGTGTTGCCTGTGGCCGTTAAACTTATCCTGGTCCAGTCTGCTTCCGCCAAGAGGTGGTCGATTGCCGGCGACTTCAGTTTTCTCAAGGTCCCCTCCAAGCCGGGCCAACCGGAAACCATCCATACGGTTTGGTAGCCATGGACTCCCTGCCACGCCTTGGTGGCCGCGAGGAACGCTCGAAACTTCTCCTTATCGATCTTGTCTTGGGAAGCGGCGACAAGGTCAATGCAAGCGGCTTTCATGCGCAGTTGGGCGATCAAGTCGGCGATGAATCGCTCCGGGCTTACGAATAACAATCCACCCAGGGGGCCGGGGGTCTGGTCTACAAAGCGCAACCACTCGAGCTTGTCCGCCGTATCACGCATGAGATTTGAGTCTCGACCCGCCAGCGTCTGCCACGTCTGGACAAGCAAATGCCCCTGCCCGGCAATCAGTTTGTCGGCAAACTGGATGTAGTCGGATTCAGTCACCGGCCGCCCTTGCGCGCCTCGGGCAAAGGCGAAGGTGTTGGGCAACTGCGCGCAATGCGTTTGCGCATTGCCCACCACTCCGCGGGGCGCGCCGGCTCCGCCCGCCTTGAAAGCCGCGTCTCCCCCGAATCTCGTCATCGGAAAGGAAGGTTCCCCCTCAATCGCGCCGTAGTTGAACGCCAGAGCGGTAGACGCTAATCCGTGCCTCTGCGCCAAATTCAAGTCTGTGCCATTCGGCGGCGGGTCCAGGGTATGAATCGTAATCCCCCAGGGGTTGAGATGGACTTGCTTGAGCTTGGTGAGAATATCTTCGGATGCCGCGGGCGTTCCCCAAGAGAAATCACCTGTCGCGTAATAGTGAGAATACGCCTCCCACCCCACGTGCATCCAGTAGTACAACTCGATGCCCGACCGCAATCGGTCGAGCATTTTCCGGTGCTCGGCCAGAAGATTCACAAAGTCGTCGTTGGTCGAGCCGGGATACCCACCCGGATCGCTGTCAATGATGGCAATCCCGTCCATATTCGCCAGCGGACGAAGCAACTTCTCCCGCCATTTCATCATTCGCTCCACCGCCAAGCGATCCGCGGGATTCATGAAGGCGGTGCTGGTGTAGTAGTACCTCTGCTCGAACGTAGATTGCGCGGCCACATCGTTCCGAGCCACCACGTTCGGACAGAGCGTCAGGAAGGCAAGCATGTCGAATTCCCGGTGCAGGATGTCGATGACCTTCGCCGTCCGTTCCAGGCAGATTTGGTCGCTCGGCGTCAGCGGGTCTGGCATCGTTTCCAGGGCCGGCCAGATTACCAGCAGGTTGTAACCAAGCTTCTTGAGGCCATCGGCATACCCCCGCCAGTCGTCAACTGTCCAGGTGCGTGCGGCATACGGATGCTTGTAAGGCCAGCCTTCGTGAACATACATCCCCAAGATATCGCCACGCGTCTCGTGCTCATTCCCTGCGGCGAAAAAAGCAGTTGCCATGCTCGCCTGCGTTGCCATGCCAGCCGAACGACCCACAAGATGGAAAAATTTTCGCCGGTTCATTTGTTTTTCCTCAGGATCAAATATGTTCAATGCTGTTGACTGGCATCGTAGTCGATCCGCAACCCAGCGGTCTGGCTTTTGGTTTGTCGTGGCGGCTGGCTTCAGCCGGGCAGCAATTGTAGCGCAGACCCCCGTATTTGGGATCTGCCGTGCTTCCTCAAGTTCGCACTTCCGAATCCGAGGGCAGCCCCCAGTTGTTGAGATCTGTGGTCTTTCGCAAGAAGAGCCGCAGACCTCAACGGCGGAGGTTTGCGCTACGCCCGCTGTCCCTGACCGCGTTCCGCGATTTTGCCTGCCATTTTCTACCCACTCAAGATCATCACGGGCAAACCAACGCGAACAATACCACCATGACACGAAGTCAAGATTTTCTGTCAATACACCGAATCCATCGAGGCGGACTCTATGTCCACCTGTTAAGTAATTCAAAAATAGTACTTTTGGTCCATTGAAAGTCTTACCCAGGGAGTGAAACAATGGCGCTTGGCTGATCCCGTACCGGATCAGTCTGTGCTGGGTGGGAAAGTTTCAGGTTTCATCTCTTGGCCGCCGATGGTTTATAGGGGAGATGAAATCGCCAGTGTCTGGGGAAGATTATGGCGGAGGTTGATGCCGGATGAGCCATGGAGATCGAGGGAGGAACCGCGCGGTTCTATTCGTCTTCGTCATGCTGACGGGAATTTCTGGCGCGGCAGCGGAGAAAGTCGCCCGGCAAAGCGTCAAGCCCGAGTCCAGCTCGAATGACAACGCCCGTCCGCAACTCCTGAATGCCGATACCAACCCCACCCTTCGCTTCCCCATCGCCCGAATGGGGCACATGAACGCCACCATTTCTTTTGGCTGGCTGGATATCTCCCGCAACTCGATTCGGTATCATGTGGAGCAGCCTCCGAGTAAATCCCAGGATTCGTTTGAAGTACCCCGGCAACAGATTCGCGGCCTCGATTTTCAAGGCCTTTTCCTGGAATTTTCAAATCCCAAGATGCAGAGGATCTTCTATCTCCCCCCCAGCGAGTGGGAATCGCTTCACAGCGGCATCGGTATTGTTTCCGCGGCCGAGGGCGGGGTGGGCGCGACCCAGTCGATTGAGCGGGCGATGCAAAACTTCGATTTTGCTCTTTCGCTGGCCAGGCCTTCGGCGCCCGCGCCTCCCGCGGTGGTGGAACGCCCCGTCACGTCCCCCGCGCCGCCCACCCCGGCTGCGCCGGCGACCGCACCCAACATCGTGCTGGTGGCTCCGGCGGGTGCTGGCGACAAACAAGCCGTCGAGCAAGATGCGTCTCCGCTGGTCATGCGCGGCGCGGTGATGGATGCGAGCGGCATCCCCGTGGTAACGATCAATGGGTCGCCTGCCAACATGCGGCCGCAAAGCAACCAAGCGGCCGAGTTCTGGTCGGACCCCCTGCCCCTTCAACGGGGAGATAACCGCTTCCAAATCTCCGCCGCCAACGCCGCTCACGTTGAAACCCATCTCGATGTTCTGGTCCACTACACGCCCAAGGTGGCGCCCCCGAATCCGCGTGCTTTGGATGAGCCGGAGATCGTCGCCTTGCTCGATGGCGGAGTCCCCTCCACGCGCGTGGTGGAACTCATCAAAGAGCGGGGCATTAAATTCCGGCCGACGGAGGATGACCTCAACGTCATTCGCGCCGAGGGAGGAAGCGATGAGCTGATCCAGACAATCCAGCAGGCTGCGGTGCCCGCCCTCTGAGCGCCGCTGGGAGTGGGTCCGTCTGCTGTATCGGCGGTCTCCGACCGCCGAATCGTCGATCGGAGATCGACGATATAGTTCGGCGCTCGGAGAGCGCTGCGACAAATAGCTGACTCAGCCACAACCGGGAAGTGAGTAGAAGTTGTTTTCGCGAAATTGAAATAAGGAGAGCCCATCGATCCGTTAAGGGAGTATCTTTGGGACGGCTTGGAAACTGAGGTTTCTGCTCCCGGTAATCGTAGCTGACCCGCCACACGGGGGAGGACGGAAACCGAGAGCATGGAGGTTGATCACCGATGAGACAGACCATTTATCTTAGCCGAATGGGCCGCACCGCCCTTCTATCATTTTTGATTGTTACCGTTCCTTCCGTCGCGAGTGCCCAGGCGAGAGCCAAAAAGTCTTCCCGGCTCGCCGCTCCTGCCTCGTCGAACACTGAGGTCCAGCCGCAACTCCTGAATGCCGACACCAACCCTACCCTGCGTTTTCCCATCGCGCGGGCATCCCTTAGCGTATCCAGCATCTCTTACGGCTGGCTCGATATCACGCGCGGGGGAATCCACTACACGGTAGAGCAGCCGCCCAAAAAGCTGGACGACAGTTTCAATGCTTCGACGGCGGAAATCCGCGACCTCAAGCTGGAAGACCGCAACAACACAGTCGTCTTCCGGGATGGGAACAAGCGGGAGACGGTCTTTTACGTTCCCCAGGACAACTGGGGAAGCGCCCGTGGCGGCCGCGAGTTTTTTGCTGCGACCGCCGAGGGGGCGTCGGGGACCCAATCGATTTATAAGACGATGCTGGATTTTGAGGCCATGCTGGCGTTGGTGAAGTCTACGGCTGCTCCACCCGCGCCGGTCATCGCGGCGCCGGTTGTTCCCGCTTCGCCACCACCCTCCACGCCGGTTGCGCCGCCTGCTCCCCCCGCGATCGTAGTGTCGTCCCCTTCCGGCGCAGGGGAGAACCAAACCGTCGAACTAAATGAATCCCCCCTGGTCATCCGGGGAGTGGCGATGGACAGCACCGGCATCCCGGTGGTCAGCATTAATGGGTCGCCCGCCAACATGCGCCCACAAAATACCCAAGCGACAGAATTCTGGTCAGACCCACTCCCTCTCCAGCCGGGAGCTACCCCCATTCAGATTATCGCGTCCAACTCGGCCCACATGGAGGCCAAGGTGGCCTTTACAGTTCATTACACCCCTAAGGCGGCGCCCGTGAACCCCAAGGCCCTGGCCAAGGCGGAGATCATTTCCTTGCTGCAAGGCGCCGTCCCGGCCTCGCGCGTCGCCGGAATCGTCAACGAGCGTGGCATCAAGTTCACGCCCACGGCCGACGATCTGAACGAAATCCGCGCGGCGGGTGGAAGCGAAGAGCTGATCCAAGCCATCCAACAGGCTGCACCGCCCAAGTGAGGGTTGACTGCGGGTGCCCAATAAATAGGCGGACAGGTTAGAAATTTCAAACTGTGCCGCTATCAACAGGACTGGCTTTGTGTTGGCAAGGGGATTAGAATTCAGCCTCTGGGCAACCAGAGTTCTCCCGGGAGCGTCTGAATCGCATGTTCCCAAGGCGGAGCGAAGTGGAGGTTAGTTTCTGATGAATCCGAATCCCAAGGTTTGGGGCTGGTGGCGAAAGGTGCTTCTCCTGTTCCTATTCCTCAGCGTACCTTTGGTGGGGCTGGCGAAGACCAAGAGTTCAAAGCAGGGTGGAGACTCTGACCTCAGCAGCATCATTCGCCCCGCGCTTGTGAACGCCGAGACTGATCCCACTCTGCGCTTCCCCGTCATGAGTACGTCGTCGGATACTTGCGGCTGGCTGGACATCAGCAGTAGCATGATTCGCTACACCGAGGAGCAGCCCACCCGCAAATCCGGCCACTCTTTCGCCGTGTCCAGGTTTGCCGTCAACAATCTCCGATTCAACAAGACCGAGATTTCGTTCAAGTCCCCCAAAAAGGGGCAGACGCTTATCTATCTACCTCAAGATCGTTGGGGATCAGTTCATACGCCTCACGGTAAGGGCGCGGCTGCCAACCGCGAAAGTTTGGGAACGGCATCAATTTACAAGACGCTAATGAACTTCGATGGCGTGATGGCGCTGGTGAAGCCTCCCGCCCCTCCGCCCGCACCCGTCATCGCGCAACCCGCGGCGCCTGCACCGCCGCCCAAGCCCGCTGCCCCGCCTTCTCCGCCCGCGATTGTGCTGTCCTCCCCTCCCGGCGCAGGGGAGAACCAGACCCTCGAATGGGAGGAATCCACGGTGGTCATTCGTGGCGTGGCCATGGATAGCACCGGCATCCCGGTGGTAACGATCAACGGATCGCCTGCTAACATGCGGCCGCAAACTACGCAAGCGGCGGAATTCTGGTCGGACCCTCTGCCGTTACAAGTGGGAAGTAACCGCATACAGATTGTCGCCTCCAACTCGGCCCATGTGGAGGCCACACTCGACCTCACCGTTCATTACAAGCCCAAGACGGCCCCCGTGAATCCCCGGGCGCTTGGCCGGCAGGACATCATCGGGTTGCTCCAGGGTGGAGTCCCACCTGCGCGCGTTGCGGACCTGGTCAAAGAACGCGGCATTAAATTTTCACCCAGTGCGGACGATCTGAACGCTATTCGTGCCGCCGGTGGAACGGACGACCTGATCGAAGCAATTCAGCAAGCTGCTCCGCACCCCTAAGAGGCAAAGTTCATAGCCACCATGCCATCTTTGCGCCTATCTGTCGTCCAGTATCTCAACACGGTTCCCCTTATTTGGGGCATGCTCCACGGCGAGCAACGCGACAAGTTTGAATTGCAATTGACCGTCCCCAGCGGCTGCGCCGACGCCATCGCCCATCGTCAGGCAGACGTGGGCATTGTCCCTTCCATCGAATACCAGCGGCTCGACGGAGTCGAGATTCTCCCCGGCATGTCCATTGCTTCCAAGCGCGAAGTAAAGAGCGTGCTGTTGCTTAGCAACATGCCGCTGGCCAAAGTGCAGACCGTGGCGCTGGACGAATCCTCGCGCACCTCGGCGGCGCTAGTGCGAATTCTGCTGCACAAGTTCTATTCGCGGCGCGTCACTTTCTCGCCGGCAGCGCCTGAACCCGGCGCAATGCTGAGACAGGCCGACGCGGCGCTGCTGATCGGCGACCCGGCGCTGACCTACAGCGGGCCGGCGCAGGTTTATGACCTCGCTCGCGAGTGGAGAAAATTTACCGGGCTGCCTTTCGTCTTCGCGGTGTGGATGGGCCAAGCAGGCGCAAATCTCTCCGGACACCACGCGGACTTCGCCGCTTCGCTCGCTTTCGGGCTCGCCCACATCGATGATATCGCCGCTGAATATGCCCTCAAACTCGGCCTGACGCCTTCCGCCGTGAAGGTTTACTTGACCCGGAATATCGATTATTCTTTGGATGAAGAGAATTTGCAGGGGCTGAAGCTCTTTTACAAGCTGGCGCATGAGGTGGGCATCACTCCCGCCGAAAAAGAGTTGTGGTTCGCGTGAGTCCGGCTTAAGGACGTCCGTTGTCCGTAGTCAGTGGTCCGTAGCTACACACAGCCGCCCGCGCTTGCCTGGCCTCGCTACGGGCGACGGACTACGGACTATAAGTAGCACCATGTCAATCAGCAAATCACAAGCCCTCGATATGTTGCGTTCCGATGACCTGCTGGGCATCGGCATGGAGGCGGACGCCGTTCGCAAGCGCCTTCATCCCGGCAACGTGGTCACCTATCAGATTGACCGCAACATCAACTACACCAACATCTGCACCGAGTACTGCTCCTTCTGCGCCTTCTATCGGCCCGTGGGCTCGCCGGAGGGTTATATCCAGCCGCTGGAATCGATGTTTCAGAAAATCGAGGAGACCATCGCCCTGGGCGGCACGGGCGTGCTGATGCAGGGCGGCCTGCATCCTGACCTCAAGATCGACTATTACGAAGACCTCCTCCGCAACATCAAGCGGCGCTTTCCGCAGATTCACCTGCACTGCTTTTCCGCGCCGGAGGTTTTGAACATCGCGGAAGTCTCCGGCCTCACCCTGCGCGACACGATCGTGCGCCTGATGGACGCGGGACTTGATTCCATTCCCGGCGGCGGCGCGGAAATTCTTGACGACGAGGTTCGCCGCCGTATCGCGCGCCTGAAGTGCACGACCGACGAATGGCTACTCATGCATCGCACCGCGCACTCGCTCGGCATGAGCACGACGGCCACCATGATGTTTGGCTGCGGCGAAACGCTTGAGCATCGGGTCAATCATTTCGAGCGCGTCCGCCAATTGCAGGAAGAGACCGGTGGCTTTACCGCTTTTATCCCCTGGTTTTTTCAGCGTGCCTACACTTCGCTCGGTAACTTCATCAAGGAGGAAGTGACGGCGGTGGATTACCTCAAGACGCTCGCCGTCGCGCGCATCTACTTGGACAACATCGAGAACGTGCAAGCCTCGTGGCTCACGCCCGGTCACAAAATCTGCCAGATCGCCCTGCGTTTCGGCGGCAACGACGTGGGTTCGATCCTGATCGAGGAAAACGTGGTGCGCGCCGCGGGCGTTACCCGCACCTCCAGCGAAGACCAACTCCGCCGCATGATTGAGGACGCCGGCTTCCGCCCCATCAAACGTGATACGCTTTATCGCAATTATTTCTTGAATTAAGCGGCCGTTCGTGATCTTTCGACTTGCCATTGCCGATGCCTATGTGCGAAGCACCTTGGAGTGCGGCGGCTCGACGCCGCCTTGGCATAACGCCGAGGAGGAGGACCAAAGCGGCGTCGAGCCGCCGCACTCCAAGGTGCTTCGCACAGCCATCTTCATGAGAGCAGCCGTAAAGCGGTCAAGTGCAAGTAGTGCGTGCCTGACTTTTCATAGCTACAACGCTGCTTCCTCGTATCGGACTTTGACAACTTTATTTTCGTAAGAAGTCCGAGTGAGGTAAAGATGCCCAAGAAGAATTTGATTGTCCCAAAATTTAGCTCAGAGGCAGAAGATGCTAGGTGGCACCAACACCATCGGCGAACACTCGAGTCAGCCCTCGGGCACCGCATCCAAGACGGCCTCCGGTTTAATTTCACCTCATATCTAAGTTACTGCTGGACCTCGTTGGGCGCAGGGTTTGTATCCACCTCCGGAGTTGGCGCTTTCGCCGCAGCGCTGGCTTCGGGCCTCGTCAAGAGGAACAGCGTACGCCCGCTGACTTCCTCGTCGAATTCGACACTGCGTCCCTCGAAGGCCAGCCTTATCCCTTCCGTTGGACGTTCGTCAGGCACCTTGCCGAGGGCGCAGTTGACTTGCAGCGTCGCGTTTCTCACGAACCCCAACACCGGCAAGAGGCGGATGCGCAGCACGGCCAGGCCGCCTGCCGCCACGGAGCCAGAGAACATTGGCAGACGCTTGGGGCCGAACTGTGGGGGGCCTAATGCCCGGCCTTCGCGCATGAGCGCACCCGGCGCGATACCGTACGAATCAAATCCAACGAGTTCGCTCGCGATCCACACACCCGTCTCAAGCACCACTCCCTCGGTGGACTTGTGGGTGAAAGTTCCAGCGGCTGTGACGGACTTGCTTTGCGGAGCGAGCGTGCCGGCGCCGCTTATCTCGTAGCTGTCGCCATTGGCGGACTTGACCACTGCCGGGCAGGCGGAAGAGTCACCGGAATCACAAAGAAACCCCGAGCCGACCAGGAGGGTGAAATCACTATTGCTGGTTTGGGCTATCGCCGGAACAAGCGCCAGAAATGTGGACAGACTCGGCAGTGCCACCCACGCGATGACCCGGTTCAGGAATACCCGTTGGCATGACATAATCTCCTCCTGCTACGCCCGCTCGCAACATTCTGCGCCTTAGGTAGGGGCAGGCCTCGTGCCCGCCCATCTAAGGGCGCCCACGAGGGGCGCCCCTACGGCTTGCGGGTCCGCCGCTCTGCGGTGCGGCAGGGCTTCGCCTTCCGCACAGATGCCCATGCGCCCTGGGCACGCCGCTGACGATGAGAATGCGCGAAGCGCCTTGGAGTGCGGTAGCAGCAGCTACCGCCTTCCGCCTTCGGCTTATTCGGCAAATAGGCTAGGGGAGTTGGGAGAAAGGCGGTAGCTGCTGCTACCGCACTCCAAAGTGCCTTCGGCACAGTTATTTTCATGACAGCGCACACAATCCTTCTCATCCCACCGTCATCCTGAGCCCGCCTTCTGGGCGAAGGACCCCGGCAGTTCGTTCTTTCCAGTGGGCCGCAGTAAACTCCCGAGGTCCTTCGGCCCGAGCGAACCGGGCCTCAGGATGACAGTGCGTTACGTGGGTGCTCTCATTTTCAAAGCAGCGAGGCCGTACCGCTTTGCCTACGAACCCCAAAACCGGCGCCATGACGCGAAAGCTGTGCCGTTGACGTTCACAACTTTCCGAGCGGTTGGGCTGGCCGCGGGCTGCGCGTCGGGAACCCGCGCAGCCGCGCGGTGCATTAGCGTGAGCAAAAAACTTGTCGTCCGTTACCTGCTGAAAAAACCGCCTTCGGGCTTACGGCGTGCGCAGGAAGTCGTGAACCACACCGTCCGCGTCAATGTAGAATCCCGTGATCGCCCCCGCTGGGTCGTTGCTTACGGCGACGGTGCCCCGGCCGCTGCTAGTGTCTGCGCTCCTGGCTGCCTCATTCCACAACGAGGGTGTACGTCACGTGAGCCAAGGGAGCGGTGCTGCTAAATTGGAGCACGTGGTGCCCTGGCCGCAGCGGGGAGAGGAGCAACTCCCATCCGTCGTCCACGGCGGGAAAGTAGGTTCCCTCCAGAATGCCCGTCTCTCCGACCGCGACGAGCAGGTTGTTCGCGGGTAGCGTGTAGCCGAAGACGACCGACTGCACACGAAATCTTTCCATGACATTTGGAACCGCTTCGCCATCAATCTCGGCACTGACGCCGGTATATCCATTGCTTACGGATTCTGCACACTGGCGTATTTCAGCGATGGTGCCTTGTAGAAGGGGCCCCAGGTTGCCACAACCCCAACCATTCGCTTCTTCCGGAGCCGAGTCCTCGGCGCTGGCGAGGTCGACGTAGATTGCTTTACCGGCGGGTACCGAGCATGTGCGTGTAATAGTGGCACCGCAAGCGGCGGGGTTGTTCAGGTTGCAGAACTTTCCTCCCAAGAACCAGACGGGACCCGACTGTCCCGTGCTACAGTCCGCAGTGTCGAAAAGGGGGTGACTTGTCGGAGGTAAGGAGAGTGCCCATTGCCACCAGGCCGCATCCCACTCACCGTAGGTCCTTCCGTACGCCACGGAATCTCGGTCGATTACTACGGAATATTGGTCGGTTACTTTGGGACCTTGAGGGTCACCGGCCCTGGTGCTGGTAGGCGAGGTTCCCAGCATCGCTAGAACCAGGACAACACCGCCCAGTAGGAACACGCTTGCCAAGTAATTCCTCTTACTGAGATTCAGCTTTTTCACAGTTTTTCTCCCTTCATTTGACCTGGGGATCGTAAAAATCACCGAGCCCATGTCGCCTTGTCTGCGCCCACAGTGGTCCAGTAACGAGTTGACTTCAATGCCCTGTAGGTGACGCGGAGGTGAAACGTTGGTGACGGGATGGAGGGCAGAGGGAGAACGCCCGCAGGTGAGGACATTGTGTCCCCCTAGTAATTCCAGTCGTTGACATTCTGTTCAGCAAGGTGTGTGATGTATCAATGGGAGAGGAGAGTCGCCTTGGATCCTTCTTCCCGCCCCCCACGCATAGTGTCCTTCGACGTTTTCGAAGTTGACCTTCGAGCAGCAGAACTGCGCAAGCCGGGCTCCAAGATGCGGCTGCAAGACAAGCCTCTCCAGATTCTGACCCTGCTGCTTGAGCATCCGGGTGAGGTGGTCACGCGCGAGGAACTCCAGAAGCAACTCTGGCCGGATGGCATTATCGTTGACTTCGAACATAGCATCAACACGGCGGTGAAGCGCCTGCGTGAAGCGCTGGGGGACGACGCCGAGCATCCACGCTTCATCGAAACCTTGCCGCGCCACGGTTATCGCTTTATCGCGCCGGTCCTAGGGGCGGACGGCGGGGCGCACGCTGCAGCGCCGATGCCCTCATCGGCAATTTCTGTAGCGGCGATGTCCCCATCGCCGACCGAAACGGCGGTCGGAGACCGCCGCTACACCACGCGCTGGAAGGTTCTGGCTCCCGCCGCCGTCATTGCGGTGGCGGTTCTCACCTTTTGGCTAATGCGCCCTCTGCCCTCTCCGCGCGTGCTGCGAACCGTCCAGCTTACCAACACCGGCTGGCCGAGACACGACCCACGAGGAGGGTGGGACGAAAGCGGTGTGGCCACTGACGGTATGCGGGTATATTTCGTAGGCAGCCAATTGGGCCTTGCTCAAACCTCCGCCAGTGGTGGTGAGACGGTACCCATACCGACTTCATCGCTCGTGGACGCCAGCTTTCTCAACTTGTTCGACATCTCAGCAGACGGATCGGAGCTTCTGCTGGCTACTTTCCCAGGGACACTCTACGAGGGACCCCTTTGGACTTTTCCTGTGCTGGGCGGCTCACCGCGCCGAATAGGCAACCTCGAAGTTCACAGCGCGGCGTGGTCGCCGGATGGACAGAGGATTGCCTACTCCAAGGGGAACGAGATATTCCTGGCCATGAGCGATGGGAGCGAACCACGGCGGCTCTTGATGGCGGCTGGAAGGGCGGGCGACCTCCGCTGGTCGCCCGAGGGAACGATCCTGCGCTTTACCGTGATCCAGCCCCGAACCGGTCACCGCTCCATCTGGCAAGCTACATCGGACGGAGGCAATCTTCATCCCCTGCTTCCGGGTTGGAATACCCCCCCCAACGAATGCTGCGGCAAGTGGACGCCGGACGGAAGGTATTTCGTCTTCCAGGCGGTACGCGAGGGGACCGCAAGCATCTGGGCCCTGCGCGAAGACGGTGGCCTTTTCCGGTCAACCCGCCACGAGCCGGTGCAGTTGACGACTGGGCCGATGAACATCGGGGAGCCCGTCCCGAGCCGAGATGGCAAGAAGCTCTTCGTCCTCGGCTGGCAGCCCCGGGCGGAACTGGTGCGCTATGACGCGAAATCACAACAGTTCACGCCTTACCTTTCGGGAATCTCGGCGATGGCAGTCGACTTCTCTCGTGATAGACAGTGGGTCGTCTACCAGGACTTCGCCGATGGCACCATGTGGCGAAGTAAGGTAGACGGAACCCAAAAGCTCCAACTTACTTTCCCGCCCATGCAGTCCCACTTGCCTCGATGGTCCCCGGATGGCCAGCAGATCGCCTTCTTTGGTCATCTGCCCGGGGAACGCTGGCAAATCTATGTTGTTCCCGTCGCTGGAGGCTCACCAGAACCGGTCTATCGCCGTGAAACCAACCTGGCGGACCCAAGCTGGTCGCCCGATGGCAAATCGCTGGTCTTCGGACAGATCTTTAACACTCCGGGGGCAGCGATCTACGTGCTCAACATGAATACACGAAACGCCTCGAAGCTGCCAGAGTCCGATGGCCTGTATTCTCCCCGCTGGTCTCCCAATGGACGCTACATAATCGCCTTGACCGTGGATTCTTTCAAACTCAAGCTTTTTGACTTCACGACTCAGAAATGGACTGAGCTCGCCAAGATGTCCATGCGCTATCCGAATTGGTCTCGGGACGGAGATTATGTATACTTCGTCGGGACTCTCGAAAACGAGGACCGCTACTTCCGAATTCGAATCAGCGACCGCAAACTAGAGCGGGTCCTCAGCCTGAAAGGGTTTCAGACCGCCGTAGGAAATTTCGGGGCTTGGTGCGGCCTCGCCCCGGACGATTCCCCGCTGTTTGCCCGTGACGCCAGCATCCGGGAAATCTACGCTCTCGATTGGCAAGCCCCATGACTCACCCCCGCCGCTCCGGCTCGTGCCTCTTGGACGTCCCGCGCCCCCTATCAGGATTTCCTCCCCCTCTGGAAAGACGCCGACCCCGATATCCCCATTCTGAACGAAGCCAAGGCGGAATACGCAAGGCTGAGATAGTCCCCGCGCTCGGACCTTCGCTTCCCGGACCGCCTGCGCCGCGTGAACTTCTCGCCGTAGCAGCCCAAACCAAGACATTAGCTGGATTCGGAACGCCCATCCCGCCAGCAATAATTCAAACTCCCCGGATACGGGGTTCGAGGAAATAGATCCTTGTTAGTCATCGCGGGTTTACGAACGCCTGGTTTGGGATCCAAACTGACCCACCGCCCCTCCGCTCCTCGCATTGACGCCCTCTTCCTTCAGGCAAGCGCTAGCTACCGACTCACCGACGATGGAAGAGCTCAACCCCAATCATCCCGTCACTCAATGGCGCAATGAACCGGTGGCCCGATCGCCCGGCGCCAAGTTCCTCTTGACAACAGTCGTTACAACGACTATTATGGGGTCATGTCATCCAAGCTCAAGGACGAGATCAAACAGGGCAAGCCTTTTGCGAGCCTGCAAGCCGAGGTGTTCCTGAACCTGATGCGCACGGCGGATGTGCTGTTGCGCGGGCAGGAGGCGATCCTGAAGCTGGCGGGGCTTTCGCCCACCCAGTACAACGTTTTGCGCATCTTGCGCGGCGCGGGGGAGCAGGGCCTCTGCTGCCGCGAGGTGGGGGAACGCATGATCGCGCGCGACCCTGATATTACGCGGCTTGTTGACCGACTGGAGCGGCGCGGCTTCCTCACTCGCAACCGTGACAGCAGGGATCGGCGGGTCATCACCGTGCGCATTACCCCCGCAGGGCAGAAGGTTCTGAAAGACCTGGATGGGCCCATGACGGAGTATAACCGCAAACTGTTGAGCCACATGGACAAAGGCGACCTTCGCAAACTGGTCGAGCTTTTGGAGGCAGCCCGTGAATCTTAAGAGCTTTTTGTGCATCATATAGTTGTTGGAACGAATATCGTATGACAGACTAGTTTGACGCGAGCCGGGGAACAAAACCTTGGCAGACGGAAAGAAAACAGGAGGGATCATGCACGCAGCGAAATTAGCAACGCATACAGAGGAAGTGCACCACGGCATCCACGAGCTTTTGGCTCGGCGTTGGAGCCCGCGGGCTTTTTCTCCACGCCCGGTCGAGCCGGAGAAACTCGCGCAGCTTTTCGAAGCCGCCCGCTGGGCGCCGTCGAGTTATAATGCCCAGCCTTGGGCTTTTATCGTGGCAACGCGTGAAGACGCGGAAGGTTACAACCGCTTGCTGAGTACCTTGGTGGATGCTAATCGCCAATGGGCGCAGCAGGCGCCGGTTTTGATCCTGGCGGTCGCCAAGCTCGATTTTGATCACGTCGCCCGGCCCAATCGCCACGCTCTCTACGATCTGGGCCAAGCGGTGGCGGACCTGACCGTCCAGGCGACCGCGCTCGATCTGCATATCCACCAGATGGGCGGGTTCGACCCTCGCTCGGCGCGCGAACTTTTCGCCATCCCCACGGGCTATGAACCGGTGGCGGTGTTGGCTCTGGGTTACCACGAAGGGCCGCCGGCAGACCCCGCGGCGCGCACACGCAAGCCGCTCACGGATTTTGTTTTTAGCGGAAGTTGGGGCAGGGCCGCGACGGAAATTTCGGAAAACCAAAATCAAGGAGCGTTCCATGCTTAAGAGATTATTCCAAACCCCGGATGACAAGGTAATGACCCTTTTGCGACTGGTGCTGGGCGTGGTCTTCTTCGCTCACGGCGCGCAAAAAATGCTGGGCTGGTTCGGCGGGTATGGCTTCAAGGGGACGATGGGTTACTTTACCCAGACCGCACATATTCCGGCGGTCTTCGCTTTTCTGGCGATTGCCGCGGAGTTTTTCGGCGGGCTGGGAGTGGTTCTCGGCCTGCTGACCCGCATCGCCGCCTTCGGGATCACCGTCAATATGCTCGTGGCGATATTCATGGTGCACTTGCCGAATGGCTTCTTCATGAACTGGATGGGCCAGCAGAAGGGCGAGGGCATTGAGTACCATCTGCTGGTGTTGGCAATCACCGTAGCGCTGATGATTCGAGGCAGCGGAGCTTTTTCACTCGACCGCGCTATCGGCGGCGAGTGAAGCGGAACCGGCGCTATCGGGTGCAGATCGGAACTGGAAATAATCGCGCGCTACGCCGGTGCGCTCACGCCTTTGGACATAATAGCCGAATTCCGGATGATAAAGACAAAATGTCATGTAATGTTCAAAAGTCATCGGACCCGTGCGCCGCAGGGTTTCGAAAAGCGACTTTTTGACTGTTGTGGGGTTCAAGGAGAACTCGGCAATTAGTTACGATTACTGGGCATTAGCCCTTTATCCACAATGCATCCCGTAGTACCCCCCGGAATCCCCTCACCACTTGGCGTTTTTTCTCTCGGGGTGCGGGTTGCAAATTCCAATCTAAAGCGTCCTCACCGTGCCGCGGAAGCGGGACGCCCCCGCCACAGCGGGCGAGACGCCCGCGCTAAGTCAAAGCCTCAGGCAGGAACAAAATCGCAAAAGCAGTAGTGATCTCTCTGCACCACCTCACCCACCGTGTGATTGATCTTGTGTTTGAAGATCGGGCCGTCGAAGGCAAAGGAATGGAATTCTCCGTTCTCACCGCAGGGATCAACGTTGGGCGGAAGATCGCGGAGCAATTCCTGATCGTAAGGCCGTCCGGCGAATGTGGGATCGAGAATGGCCGTATCGACGCAAGCCAACACCGCTTTGAATCCCAGATCGATGAAGGTTTGCGCCAGTTCCGCCGTGTCCCGTTTCCAGATGGGGAAGAGGCCCTTCATTCCGAGTTGCGCCAGGTTTTTTTCCCGGTAGAGCTTGAGGTCTTCCAGAAAAATGTCCCCGAACGCCACGGCGTCAATCCCCTCGCGCAGTCCCTCTTCCAGCAGCGCCCTCATGCGGGATTCATAAATGGCATTGGTTGAATCTTTGGGAATGAAGATCTTCTTCAGAGGCAAACCCAAAGCATCCGCTTGCTGTTCCAGGAGAGCGCGGCGCACTCCATGCATGCTGATGCGGTCGTAGTCTTCCGTGATGGTGGTTAGCAACGCCGCCACGCGGTGGCTGTTGGCTTTCTGGATTTCGTAAAGCGCCAGGGCGCTGTCTTTCCCACCACTCCAGGAGAGAAAAATGTCTTTTGACATCGCTGAACCTCCTCCGTTTTTCCGCAGCCTCTAAAGCCGACCTCTACGCAAGCTCACGCGCCGCGTGTTACCGCCCGGGGAAACTAATCCTTACTCCAGCAAGGAAGTTGAACGGCAGCGACGGGTATCCCAAAACTTCCTCATACTTCTGATCCAACATGTTATCGAGCCGGCCATATATTTCCACACCGCGCGGCAGGCGGTAAGAGAACCCGCCGTCAACTCGGACGTAGCCCTTATCCGGGAACAGGCAAGGCAGGCTGAAGTAAGAGCAGGCACCGAGTCCATCGTTCGGCTCGACGTCCAGAACTGACCCGCGGATGTAAGCATTGGTATTGAGCATCAGGTTGCCATGCCGCCAAGTGAGATTGTACGCCCCGGAATTGCGTGGCTGGCCGATCAATTGTTGCCCCACTTGCAGCGGCGCCAGCGCCAGCGATGATCCGTTGAGGGAGAGAACCGCCGTGCCGTCCCGAGTATACTCCACCGACATCTGTAACGACTTTATGGGATGGACCTGGAATGAAATTTCCGCCCCCTGCGCGCGCGAGTTGCCGAGATTATCGGAGGTAAACGAACTCAGGTTGGTCAGCGACCCCCCCAGCGTCACAATCTGGTCCTTGAAAAGGTTATTGAAGTAGGTGAGGTCCAAGACCGCCTTGCCTTGGAAGAATCGTTGCTCGATTCCCGTATCGAAGCTGATACTCGTTTCCGGTTTCAGGTGCGGGTTGTTGGTGAAGGCCAGGTTGAAGCCGTCTGGTGCGCGGATGCCCGTGCCGAAGCTTGCGTGCAAGCGGGTTCTATCCAGGGTGCCGCCGTGCGATTCCCGCAACATATACGCCCCCGCCACACGCGGATTCACTTTGACCACGGTACTGGGAGGAAGCAGCGGGCGGGCGCCGTAATCTCCCGCGGGCAGCGCGTTTGTGCGCAAATCATCCATGCGGAACCCCGTGGTGAGATAGAGACGGTGCGTGGGGCTCCAACGATTCTCCGCGAAGAAAGCCAAGCTGGTGCGGGGAAGGATAAAGGGCACACTGTTGTTATCCGCGATGTAAGTGTCTTCCACCTGCTCGCGGTTGTATTCAAACCCCGCCACGAAAAAGTCTTTATTGGAGACCGCCACTTCGCTGCGCGTGTTCAGAACGCCGCGCAAATTGTTGGAGTAGGAATCTCCATAGGGTGAACGGAAATAGTAATCATTGGTGGACACGCTGACGGAGGTGACCTGCTGGAATTTCGAAGTGAATTGTTCGGAGTAATTGCCCTCCCATCCAAACAGGTTTTGCTTGTCACGGGAGTAAGTGTCAATTCCCGTGAAGAGGTCGTCCGGGTCCGATCCATAGGGCCCGGGCGCCCCGGCGTCATTGGCGTTGCCGATGAAGTGGAAATCCAACCGCCGGCGCGGGCTGCGGTGATAGCCGAGGCTCAGGAATGCCGTTTGGTTGCGGTAATTGTCGTTCTGAACGAGTCCCCCGGAGTCGAAGCGGGAAACATCAAAGCCCCAGTTCAGGCCGTGGGTCAGGCCACTTCCGTCTCCAACAAAACGGCGAGTGGTAAAGCTTCCCCCTTCCGCCTGAAAAGTGAAATGCGGAGTGCCCTCGCCCTGAATAGTCACGATGTTGATAACGCTGGTGACGGCGTTCGGGCCATAGAGGGCGCTTTCCGGACCGCGCGTCACCTCGACGCGCTCCACGCCATCGGCCGGGAGCGGAGCGAAATCAAAAGCGCCGCCAAATTCGTTCAACTCCATGCCGTCCACCATCACCAGATTGTAATTGGACTCGCCACCCCGAACGTAGACACCTGTCACACCTCCGTAGCGGCCCGTCTGGCTCACCTCGACGCCGGGGATTCCGCTCAGAACGTCCAGCACATTTAACGCGGCGCGATCTTTGATGTCCTGCCCGGAGACGACGGAGACAGAGGAACCGACTTCTGATACCAACGAGTCCTCCAGCGAGGCTGAAACCACCACTTGCTGCTGCACGGCGCTCAATTGCAAGTGCAGATTGAGGGTGTGAACTTCCGATCCGCGAATTTCCACTTCTGCTCGCGGGGAAGCGAGCCCGGGCGCACTCGCCACCAGTTCGTACTTTCCATCGGCGAGGCCAGCGAACTTGAAGGTTCCCTGGGAATCGGTTTGCTGTTGGTCGAAGACGACCAGGGATCGGAGCAGGGTCACATGTGCTTGTGGAACCGCTTGGCCGCTGGGGTCGAGGACTGTTCCCGCCAGCGTTCCTGCCTGTGCGGCGGTTGCTAAAAGGAGCACGAAAAGCGTGCCCAGCAGAAGGGGCAGCCAAGCGGCCGGGTGGAAAGAGGTTTTGCTTCTAACCGGAATGGCCGGAGCTCGCATGCGCGCGTCCCGGTTCTTGAAATCACACTGTATCACAGGAGACTCCTTCTCCCCGTTCTCACGACGGGGCAGGCGGAAGGAATCCCAGGAAGGAGGCGAAAATGAAAAAGCCTTCCTATTCCTCAAGGCGGAATCGGAAGGCTTCGCAGTCTTCCCCACGACTCTTTCCGTCGAAGAGTTAGGCTGAATGAAAGTTCCCGGGCAGGTTTCCTGGCTTTCGGGTCATCACCGCATCCTCAGCCTTCCCCTTCTGCGCAGGGCAGAACAGTGGCCGTCCGTCGGCTGACGGACTGGAAGGATGCGGCTCGCCGATCACAGTGGCGGGACCGCGGCCGATTTTAACGGCCTTTCCTTTTCCCCCGTGGTTCAAACGGGGCACCGCAGGAACTCGCGTTGTCAAAACACCAACAACGCACTGGAAATTAGCACTAGCGAAGCAGCGCTGTCAATGGGGGCTAATTCCGGCGCTTTAGTTTACCCAGCGCCCGTGTTTGTCTTTCTTCTCCTGGTCGCGCATGTACACTTCGAATCTCTTGCGCAACTGGGCGCGCCGCCACTCGTGGTACTGAAGTTGCCAGCGATAAGGGAGAGACCACCCACGCAGGTAGATGTATCCAAAGAGCATACCGCCCAGGTGCGCAAAATGGCTGATACCGGAGCCGGAGCCGAAGGAGCTCACGAATTCGATTGCCCCCATGATGACCACGAACCACTTGGCCTTGATGGGGATAATCATGTAGAGATAGATGAGCCGTTCGGGGAAGAGCATCCCATACGCCAGCAGGAGCCCATACACCGCGCCCGAACAACCAATCGTGGGAATCAGCCTTGCCGGTGGGAAGAGCGTGTTCAGGGCCACGTCCAGAATTCCCGCGCCGATGCCGGTAAGGAAATAGTAAAAGAGAAATTTCTTGCCCCCCCACAGGCTCTCGAGGTCTGACCCAAACATCCACAACGCGAACATGTTGAAGATGATGTGGAACCATCCCCCATGAAGGAACAAGTAAGTCACCAGTTGCCAGACGTAAAACCTGTGAATGACCAAGTCTGCCCTAAGCCCAAACATTTCAAAAATGTCGTTGAAGAAATCCGAGTGGAAAATTTGAAGGGGGATGTAAGTGAGAACAAAAACCGCACTCGTGATGATGATCAGCTTCTTGACCATCGGCGTGAGCGGTGGCCCGAACGAGTAAGCAACTTGGCGATAAGACGACATCTAGAGAAGCGTATCACAAGTAAGGGGGGGTTAGGGGCTGGGGACTGGGGAAGAACCAACCCCCAGTCCGCAAACACCAGTGCCTACAACCAGGCATCTAACACCAAGCTCCCAGAACCCAGTCCCCAGCTCCCAGCACCTAATTTTCACCCCTGCGGCGTACGGTGCTTGGCCTGCTCCATGGCGATCTCGTTGATGTGGGTGAGCGCCCTGGCCCCCGAGGCTCCCTCGATGGCTTTCACGGCAATCTCCTGCACTTGCCGCTTCGCCTCTTCGAGTTGCTTTTCGAGGGCGGCCATCTGGGCCGACTGCCGCGTCAGATTTTCTTCAAGAGCCTTGATGCGGAGCTCCGCCAGGCGTTTCTCGCCTTCGCTATCCTTGCTAAGAAGCAGTATTTGCTGTTCGAACTTCTGTTCCGTGACGCGCACGGCCTCAGCCGCCGCAACCTCGGATTCTTGCCGGAGCCGGGCCGGAAACTCGACCGCTTCTTTGCGAAGACGTTGGAGCTCTTCTTCGCTGGCCTTCAAAGCGGTCTCGCGCTCGCGCCAGCTCTTTTCCAACGCGTCCTGCTTTTCCTTGTTGGCCCTTGCCAGGAGCTTTATTTCCTCCTCGTATTTGTCCTGCGCCTTCTTGCGCTCCAACGCCTTGCGGTATTCGTATTCTTCCGCCTCGCGCTGGCGCTGCTTTTTGAGGAGGTCCTCCTGCTCCTTGGCATCGCGCTCCGTCTGCTTCTGCTCTTCTCCCCATGCCGTCCGTTGCGTTGTAATTTCAGCCTCGAGTAGGTCCTTCTGGCGACTGTAGTCCTGAACGAGCTGGTCGATGGCGGTCGCGGCGACGTCGATCTTATGCATCCGCTCCAGCTCTTTTTGTTCGAGCGTGACGGCTTCCCGAACTGTTGCCAGGCGGTTGACTTCCTGCACCAGTTGGGCGGAAAGAGCGGCCAACGATTTCGAGACCTCGAGACCCAAGTTTGAAATCTCTCCGACTACGGCGTCTACCGAAAGTCCGTGGACCGCCTCCCGGACTTCCGTTTCCTTCTGCTTCCGTAGTTCTTCCGTCTTCGGCTCCAGCGTCTCGCGGGCGGTCGTCACTTCTTCCCGGATTTCGGCGAATTCTTCGTCAATCTCGGCCTTCGCCCGCTTGGGCCGCGCAGCAATTTTGGTCGTCTTTGCCATAAATGTGTGCCTCCTCTGCGATGGTTAGAACGCCGTGTAAATACTCACAACTTATCCCGTAACCCAACCTACTCCAGTTTCTTGCGTCCGACAGCGAACAGCCCCCCGGCCAGGGCCAGAAAAATCAGCAAGCCGAAGGCACTCGAGTTGGCGAGCCCGGGCCAATGCCGGACTCCGAAAGCAACTTTCTGGTCGACGTCGAATCCTACGAGCGCGGCGAGTACCAAGCCACCGATGGAGCCGCCGGCGATCAGCCCGGCAGCGAACAGTGCGCCGCTCGAAACTTCGCCTTCCTGGCGTTTGGTGACGACCTGGAGCAGCCAGCTCACCACGCCACCTGCGAAAATCGGGGCGGTAGTGGAAATGGGCAGGTAGGACCCTACGGCAAAGGCCAGCGAGCGCACCCCGCAGAGTTCCAGGGTTACCACGATGAAGACGCCGAGCAACACCAATCCCCAGGGGAGGCTCCGGCGAAGGATGCCGTTGATCACCGTGCTCATCAGCAAAGCCTGCGGCGCAGGCAGGCGCTCTGAGCCGATGCCCTCACGCCGCTGGTACTCGATGCGTTTTGCGGCAGGGTCGTAGAAGTACCGGCCGTCGGGTATCCGGTGCGATCCGATGATGTTGATCAGCTCGTAGCTCTTGCCGTTTTGGGTAACTGGACCCACGACTTTCATTTCTGAGGTGATCTCGACGTTTTCCACCACCACCGGTTGCACGCGGGTGTAGGCGCGGTTCAGCAAGACCAGGGTGAACCCAATCACCAGAACGGAGGTGAGCGCACCGACGATCATGGCAATTTCCGCGCGCCGCGGAGTGGCGCCCACCAGGAAGCCGGTTTTTAAGGATTGCGAAGTTGCGCCGCCCACCGCCGCGGCAATGCAAACGATGCCGCCGATGGAGAGCGCCACCGCCGGATAGGCGCCGGATGTCCAACCCGCGGCGACAAACAGCATGGCTGTCAGCATCAGGGTGGCAATGGTCATGCCCGAAATGGGATTGGCGGAGGCCCCGATCAGTCCCACGATGCGCGCCGAGACGGTAACAAAGAGGAAACCGAAGACCACCACGAGAATCGCAGCAATCAGGTTGCCGCCGAGGTGGCCAGGATTGATGCGCAGAGCGATCAGCCCCCAGACCACCAGCACCAGCAGAATCGAGCCGCCAAAGATCACCGTGCCCGGCAGCTCCTCTTCGGTTCGAATCGTGGCAACCCGCGCGCCTTTCGCCTGTCCTAACTGACGAATCGAGCTCCGCAGCGCGCGCACGATGGTCGGCAGCGTGCGGCCCAGGGTGAAGAGTCCGGCGGTGGCCACGGCGCCGGCGCCGATCGGCTTGATGTAGGCCGCCCACATTGCGAAAGCGTCCATGTCGTGAATGGGAACCGTTCCGGGGAAAATTGCACCGGGCACGCCGCCGCCGAAGAACTTGATCATGGGGATCACGACTAGCCAGGAGAGCACGCCGCCGCCGAAGATCATCCCCGCGGTGCGCGGGCCAATGATGTAACCCACGCCCAGGTATTCGGGGGTCACCGCAGCGGCCAGCGTCGCGCCCGGGTACCAGCCCGGTTGGTAGATGGGCCGTGGCTGCCAGAAGCGCCCCGCCTCGTTCAGCAGCTTGTAAACCAAGCCGATGCCGAAGCCGCCGAAAACCTTGCCGGCAAAGCTGCCGCCCTTCTCGCCCGCGATCAGGACGTCGGCGCAGGCCGTGCCCTCGGGATAGGTCAGCGTGCCGTGCTCCACCACGTTCAACTGGTGCCGCAGCGGGATCATGAAGAGGATGCCTAGCAGGGCCCCCGCCAGCGCCAGCAGCAGCACGCGGGGAATCTCCGGCAAATCGAGCGAGTAACCGAGAAAGATCAGCGCCGGCAAAGTGAAGACCACGCCCGCAGCAATCGATTCACCCGCCGAGCCCGTCGTCTGGACGATATTGTTTTCGAGGATGGTCGACTTGCCGATCCATTTGAAGATGCTGATGGAAAGCACCGCCACAGGGATCGAAGCGCTGACGGTGAGTCCAGCAGTCAAGGCAAGGTAAACAGTGACCGCGCCAAAGACAATTCCCAGCACCGCGCCAATAATCACGGCGCGCAAGGTCAATTCCGAGGTATGTGCTTCCGGCGGTATATAAGGACGAAACGTGGTTTCCTGGGGTTTTTCAGCAGATTCAGCAGCCATTGTCATCACCTTTAGCGATAATACTCATTGCTTCTTAGCCACGGTTTTGAATCCAGGCGAGGATTGCGATGATCCGGGATCCGGGAACTCAAATGCCGTCATCCGGCACGTGGGTCATTTTCTCAAGGGCTCACGCGCCCAACTTGGCTCGCACCTTCTCGCTCACGCGCTTGCCGTCGGCGTTCTTGCCGGCCAGCTCGGCCATGGCCGCCTTCATGGCTTTGCCGAGGTCCTTCGCGGTGCTGGCGCCGGTCTCGGCGATGGCGGCCGCTACCGCCGCATCAATTTCCTCTTCACTCGCCGCAGCCGGGAGATAGGCTTCCACAATCTTGATCTCGGCCTCTTCCTTGTCCGCTAAGTCGTTTCTTCCGCCTTTGCGGAAGGCCTCGACGGACTCGCGGCGCTGCTTGGCAAGCGTCCGCAGCACGGCCAGCGCTTCCGGGTCGTCAACGGCTTTTCCCAGTTCGACCTTCTTGTTCATCAGCGCGGCTTTCATCATGCGCAGCACGGAAAGCTTGAGCTTGTCCTGCGCCTTGAGGGCCGCCACCAGATCCTTCTCGACTTTCTCAACGATAGGCATAGATGCTTTCCTTCCTGGATTTCCCCGCGACTATATCATAAAGACCCCGCCGGAGTGCGCAGAGGATTGACAGGGTCCTGACCCAATCCTCCTTTCGCTCCCAAAACCTAACCCTCCCTGGTGGAGGGGAGGGGTAAGTGTGCATTGCCCGGGGCCCTTGGCGCGAATTTCTCCCCAAGCCGAGTTGTTCTCACCGAGTCGATGTTTTCTTCTTTCCTCTTCCCCTTCATTTTCAATAACTCCCTTTCTTTTCAACAACATTCTCGAGTTTGAGGCATAACTCATTGCTTTTCAATAACATTCTGGGGTTCCGGAAAACCCGCGCCCTTTGCTCCGAGTGTTTTCAATAACCTTCCGGCTTCGTTCGTCGATTCTCGCGATGATCCTTTTTGGTGACCCCGCGCCACTGCGGAATAAGCTAAATACTTTAATTTCATTGACATAGATTGCTGCAAGGTTTTCGCCATTCACCGATAACCCCTTTTATTTCTAATACATTCTGGCATACCGCGGCCTTTTGTAGCGTCGACCGGCACCCGTCCCGACCTGCTCGGGAGGTCGGCAATGTTGTTTTGGCCGTCAGGTGCCGATCCATTCGCGGTGCCCAGGGCGGGCTCTGAAGGTCGGCGCTACATCAGCACTCGTGGGTTTGCCTTCAGCGACCAGCGGAGAGCAAGCAGCCTTTTGTGTTCTGTCTCCTGTCTGCCGTCTACCGTCCTCATATAACGCGTAATCTGTGCATTTTGTGCCAGAAAGCCCGACGGATCGTTGTCGAATCTCGCGCAATTGGTGCATTTTCGTGTAAAAAGCCGCGTTTTTGGCATGACATTTTGTCGTGCTCGCTTTGTTTTCATGCACATAGCCGGTTCGATCTTCATTTTTAACATCTCTAAGTCCCCTTGATGATTGTCGATTGCCGATTGGCGATTGAGGATTGAGGAGTCCTGACCTTGATCCGCACCATAGTGAGCCGCCACAATTGACGCAAGCCGGAGCCTTCCATCCTTTGCATGAGTAGCAATTTGTTGTCCTTCGAAGCCTGGCCCTGGGGCTCGCAAAAGGCCCTCGCCGCCTACGGCCCTTCGTTTCCCGTCTCCTGACTCCTGGCTCCTCAATCGCAAATCATCACTCATCACTCGTATATCAACCTACGCTATGAAAGTCAAGAGAAATCTACAAACGTTAGAGGCTACAAAATATCGCGGTCAGAAAGGTCGAAAGGAGACCACCCTCGCCTCTAACCACAATTCCTCAAGACCCTTGACAAAACTACTGGTAGCAAGGTTTTGGAGGTCATTGAGGATGAACAAGAGCAGGCGCCAGAGGTCGCGGCGGAGTTCTATCCACCGTCGGCGAATGGCGCTTCTGCGACCGAATCCACCGAAGCCGCTCCTCCTACGGAGATAACTCCTGGCAGCGTAACATCGAACTCGCCAAGTGAGACTCCCCCCCTTCGCGCTAATGGGGCCGTATCGGGTTCGCCTTCCCAGGCTTCGCCAGCGGAATTACTCCCTCCCACGTCTTGTCGGCTACCTGTTGAATGGGCAATTACAGCGTAAGCTCCTTGCAGTATATAAGACCAGCCAGGCTTATCCTGGCGTACCAAGTCCGCGCTACGCTTGCTGGCATTCATGAGGCGATGGTCATTGGACCGGCAGTTGCTATCACGGCAAGGAATGCACGTAATAGAGGACGCCATCGGGCCAAGCTCCGGGGTGATTCAGGAAGCCGATCCTGACGTTGGTACTTGCGTGATTATGGTTGCCGGCCTGGATGATCTGCGGGCCATTTTCCTGGAGTGCGGTGGAGGATTTCTCCGACGGACGAATGATCGCAATGTGTCCGGGCACATGTTTGTCCGGATTCGGGAACAATACCAGCACGAGGTTTCCCTGGTTTGCCAGCCGCTGGGCCTCTCGCATATCTGCGACTCTTTGCCATCCGGACTTCTGAGCTGCGGCGCTACCTAACCACTCGGCCTGCGCATTGGCTAGTAAAACCTGGCCGTGTTCAGGCGGGCGAAGCAGATATACCCCGAGCCTCTTGGCGGCCGCTGCCGCGAACGCACTGCAGTGCGAGTGGTTGCCCGGTCCCTCGTCGTCTGCACCTCTATCCGGTTCTCCGGTCTCCCAGTTGACATGCTCGTGTGCAAGCCATAGGGACTCCACATTCATGCTGTCGAGAGTCGCTGCGAGTCGATCGCCCGCAGGAGTAATCGGTCCGCAGCAGGAGACGTGTTCGGGTAGGGCGTTGACAGGGTGGGGCAAAAGTGTGGCGAGAAGCGCCGAAGAGAGCGCGATGACTGAGACGAGGCGATGGTAATAGGAGCTTTGCATGTGCGAGTGTCCTTGATCGGTCGTCGTCCCATCTTTCGGGGTCTAATATGGGGGCCTCTTTAGTGCTTCCCGCGGACGGTTTCTAACCGCCGGTCGCGCGCTCTGCCCGCAAGCACTGGCTCCAGGTTACCACGATTAGCGGGTAGCGACGGTCAGTGCCGTCCTGATTTTACTCATGCTCGATACCCCCAGCAGCATCCCCGCCGTGTAACATAATGAACATTAGTTTGCCACCAGACCCAGACGGCCCATGTGACAGAAAACCTCTGATCATTTCACCACCAACATGAAGCAGCGGTCCCGCCCACCTGACTTCAGAAAGGAGAGAATGCAGCGGCTTCGCCTCAATGCGTCCACCACTGTGGTGGCGGATTACTCCCGCCTCTTCGTCAACCGCCGTGCTTACACCCTCCAGTCCAACCGGAGGCAGGAGGGGGTGGAGTCGGCTCTTGAGAAAAGCCGTCGCGGCGGACATCTCTGGATATTCCTGGCAGACCCGCTCCCAGCGCGGGATTGCCGGGTCTACGTTTGCGGCCTTGCCCTGCGGTTGGGTATCCCGGTCAAGGGTGACAGGCGGCGAGAAGGCATTGAGGTCTTCCCCAAGCACGGTGCGTTGAAGACGGGCAGGTACGGCGATGCCATCCGTGGGCCGTTGGGTGAACCGCCATTACTTGGGAAGCGTGACCACCGCCACGCCGAGGCCGCCCAACTTAATGCTCTGACCTTCGATTTTGCTGGAGGCGGGCGGGTTGGAGCCGGTGGTCTGGTCCACCACTTCCAGTTTCCCGCCTTGGGCCTCAGGCAAAGTCAGCGTAAACTCGTGGTCACGCTTGTTCACGATCAGAAGTTTCCGTTCTCCGCTGCTGGTCACGTATCCCTGTGTCATCACGACTCCTGAGGAGCTTTCCGCATTCACAATCTTGTCTCCGGGCCGAAAGTTGTCGTGGATGAGCTTGAGGGCCCAGAAGCGCGCGTTGGGCTGGCCGGTCTGCCAATCGTGCAGGGCGATGGTCGGCCAAGTGCCGGGAGCTGAGGGCGTTCCCGACTCGTTGACCGCATCGATCCCGCGTGCGGCCAGTCCCGCGTAAACATAGGCAAAGGTTGCGGCCGAGAGGTTCCAATAGGAAGGCCGGATGGGCTTGAAGACGTAATCGGGTTTCGTCTGTTCCCAGTCCTCAGGCAGCATCGTGCCCACTTCGTTCACCATGGTGCCGGTCTTGGGTGAATACATTTTGCGAATGGCTTCGATATAACCAACAATCTCCAGGAACCTGTCGGCTTGGTAGAAATAGGTGACCGGTTGGACTTCCGGGGATTCGTCAGCGCCCGGCACGGCATAGAAGTGGTAGGAGATCATGTCGAGCGGGATTCCCGGCTTGTGATGCCGGGGATTGAGGAAGTACAGGAAGAAGTCCGGATGCCCGCCGGCATAGGAATCCGAGATGCCCACAAACTTCGTCTCCGGCGAGACCTTGTGGATCGCTTCCACCACGGCGTCGTAGAGCCTGGTGTAGGTCGGCGGGTCGAACCCGTGCTCGAGATCGGGTTCGTTGAAGACTTCCCAATAATCTATTTTGTAGTGGTGGCCGGATTGGTGCCATTTTCCCAGCTCATCGGTGAAGCCACCTTTGACGTGCCAGCTCACCACGCGCGCAAAGTAATCCGCCACTTCGCGGTACGTGGGATCACGCAGTTCCTTGCCTCGCGCGCAATCCCAGCAGATCTTGGCCGGGTCTTCCGGGTAATGCACGGGTTCCGTTTGCTTGAACATCCACGCCGGGATGGTGGTGAAGTTCAGGACCAGAGGATGCCCTTTGACGGCGTTCATGACGTCCTCGGTCACTGGGTCGAGTTTGGAGAAATCCCATGACGTGGTCGTGGCGGTAGGGGGCGCCAATTCCGCCACGCCGTAGTGCGGGTAAACGTATCCCCCGCCCGCAAAGCGCACCTCGTCGGCGCCCAGCTCCTTGATGCTCCGGAAAATTTGATCGTGGGCGGCTGATCCCCGCCATACCCCCGGTCCCGAGCCCACCATAATGGACGGTGCGGTTTTAGAAACCCGGACAACTTGATCCCAATGGACCTTGACCTCGATGGGTTGGTCTTGCGCACGGAGGGCGTGTAAAGCGGTGAAAATGAAAAGTAAGGCGAGCGGGTAAATCCAGATGGCGCGACGCTGCATGGGCAATTCTCCTGATTAAGAGTGATTTTCCGGCGATGGTTCAGGCGGAAAAACTCTGGGGCTCTTCTCCGGTTCCCGAGTATACAAGCCGCGGAGTTCAAGAACAACTCCACCCTACCCCCATTGTGGATAAACCGATACTCCCCACCATTGTCAGGTCATAACCAAATCACTATGGTTGACAACGTATTGTATCCCATTTATTTTCATTAACATACCTCTACGTATTTGTTTTCAATAAGTTACAAGGCAGGCCTGCTCTTTTAACATGCTTTTTGCCGGCACGCTCCCCCAACGGACACAGAGTCCGACAATTCTGTAAATTCAACGGTTGAGAGATGGGGGCCCGCCCTTCGCTTCCAATGAATCAATGAGCCGATGAGTCAATCACTCAATCCGGGTCCGCTCCCCTCTTCGCCGGGAAAACGGTCGTCAGTGGTCAGTTGTCAGGCACCTTTTCTCTAATCCCTAACCCCTGTTCCCTACCCGCCGCCCAATCGCACCTTCCGCTGGTGCACGCAGCGGATGAAAATTGACCCGGTCAATGCCCTGGTGAAGCAGCGCGTGGGCATTCGCTGTAGCGGCGATCTCCGATCGCCGACCGGCGGTCGGAGACCGCCGCTACAAACGGCGCGCGCCGCGCCGAAAGCTCCACCCGCCTGAGGAACGACGCGGTAGGTAGCAGGCAGTAGGTGGCATGTCGGGAGTTTCAATCCGCGGAGCCGCTCATGGAGCGACCCTATATCCCCCCTACAACCTACCGCTTTTGTGCCCCATACAAATCGACACCAGCACCCCGAGAGCAGTCCAACGCAACCTCAAGGGCGGACGTACTCTGGTGTCACACACTTTCAGCGATAATGGTCAGCCCAGGTATGCTTTGGGGTCGGTATGCCGCGGCCACGGGATGGTCTTTGAACAGGAAGGAAAACACGTCGGTATCAAGCAGGAGGGTGCTCATGGTTTGGCAAGCTCGCGATCTTCCCGCCGACGGGCATATATACCCTCGATAAAGCGTTCAAACTCCTGGTCACTCTCCCATAAATCGGCGCCCTTGCCAAGGATGTCCTCCAGCTTGGTCGGCTTCACTCCTTGCTCCGCCGCGAGGGCTTCAATCGACCTTGACTCCGAAAAACCCGTCGCCGGCTTTGCGCCCGTGCCCCCGGTGGCAACACGTTTGGGGGCCGGCTTTAGGTTGCTCGGCAGGAACCCAACTTGCTTGTCGAAGGCCTTCCGCACCTCCGCCGGTGCGGAAGCATATTGCCGAAGAACGAGTACCGGACCCTCATGATCGCGAGGCTTTCCCACCAGGTTTCTTCGAACGCAATTTCGACGCCTCTTTATGAAGCGACGCCACGAGTTCGGCTCCGCTTTCGAAGGGGCCGTAAGCGCGGCCTTCTTGGAAGTCCACCAGACTCTCGGCCACCGCACGATCGATCACCGACTTTGGCGTGAACCTAATGCTGCCCCGCTCGACCGAGGCTTCCAAAAGGTCGCCCACCTTGATGCCAATCTTCTTGCGGACAGGCAACGGAATGACCACTTGATATTTATTCTTAACAGAAACGAGTGCCATAAAGGTTGATCAGTTGAACAGTTCAACTCTCCATCTCAAGCATAGCAGGTCAAAATGCGCTGTCAAGGGGATGATATAACCGGCCGTACAAAAGCCCTTCCGTCACGGTGGCCGGATGACGAGTCGCCGAGGAGCATCCAAAACGCGCACCTCGGCGCCACCTGCTCGGCCCCTCGGTCCGTCATGACATTGAACGAACCCTTGGCTTCCGTTCGCTCGAAGGCGAGACGGAATTGGTAGAATGCGCCGGGGGGGAGGCAACGGTGAACCGAGCCGACGAGCGCTGGTGGGCGCGAAAACCCGCGGACCTCACAGAGCGGAGGTCCGCGCTACGCTTGCTGCTACCCGTGGCCACGAACGCAGTGGCATTTTGTAGGAGTTACCGCCATAATAACCAGTAACAATGTGCGAACAGTCGGATTTGCACCTGAAGATCGTTGCAGAGAGGGGAAAGGACATATTTCTCTGCCACACCGGAGCCGACAAGCCCTGGGTTGAAATGCTGGCCGAACGAATTGAGGCGGAGCCTTATCAAAATCGGATGCTCGGCGCAGTCTTCGACAAGTGGGACTTCGAGAAGGGTAGCAACATTGTTCTCGATATCGACCGCGACATTGATGCCTGCCGGTACGTCGGAATTGTGGTGACGCGAGCACTCTTGGTCGCTGACTGGCCAACTCTCGAACGCAGCATAGCTGTGTGGTCCGATCCGTCGGGTTCACGTGGGAGGGTGATTCCCCTTCTACGCGAAAACGTCACGTTGCCCGCGTCTCTCCGCATCCGGAACTGGATTGACTTCCGAGACGACACACTCTTTGAGCAAGCGTTCGCTGAGTTGGTCCGAGTATTGCGCGGTGAAAAAATCCCACGCGGACGCGGGACCCTGCTCCCTGCCGTCCCGGAAACCAAGCTTCCGTATGAGCCCCCGCCCGTTGTCATCACGTCGTCCGTCGGGGCCGATCGCGTTCAGGAACGAATTGTGTCCAATCTGTTTCCAGTCCTTGAGCTGCCTGATCAGATCTTCTCAGCGGAAACGCCGTTGCGGGACAAGGCCGATATTCAGGCCCATTCGGATGATGCGCCACCCTTCCTGTTGCGAGAAGGCAGTTTGTGGACGTTCACGAACCTCCGCAATGAAGCGGCGTCTTTCGGAAGAGCGATTCGTGCTGAGACCGTTCGCAACGATCCATTCAAGACGTGGTTTTCAGATGCAGACCGTGCCAGGTGGGCGGTTGAGCTCCTGAATATATGCCTGAAAGATAACGCATGGAAAAGGTTCCTTCGATTGGATAAGGACAGGCACCGATATTTCTTTTCGCCGAAGAACAACAGTCCTAAGAGAATCTACTGGAAGATTGGCGGTACCGTGACAAAACGCGAGGTTACGACGAGGCACTACGTTACGGTAATGCGGCCCGGTGGCACAAAAGACAAGGTGCAATCGGGCTGGCGACACCAAGCGGTGCAAGCGGGATTCGTTCTCTTGCCGTTTGGGTTGTTTCTCCGCGTGGAACCCACGTGGATGTTGACGGAAGCCGATGGAAAGACTCCCTGCGGGGGACCAAGAGTGGGTCCAATTCTCTCTCACTGGCTGAATCAGGAGCGCAACGGCCAGATTCTCAGGAGTCTGAGATTCTGGTCACTTGTTCTCGCGCGGGGCAAGGCCGAGGTTCTCATCCAGACAGGGCAAAGGCCGATTCGCATCGGCTTGACTCCGGCACCAGGTTGTTTGGACTTCGGCATCCTTGCGGATCAGATGGACTTTGATGCGGCCATGCGTGCCGAAATGGAAGACGACGTGGAAGTGCCCCAACTAGGCCTTGCGTTTGAAGAACCAAGTCCGGTACAAGAAGATGCGAACGAGGCGGAGAACTGATCAACGACCGCGAAAAACGAGCGCGAACTGGCGCCGCAAGCCGAAGCCTATTCGCTGGGACGCCCCTCGATTCGAGTCACTTCTCGCGCGTGCTGATAACCAACTTCAGTGCTCATATTTGCCCGAGCCCATTCTTTCATTTGGTGGGAAGCAGCAGTGCGAAGATCCAAGAACCGGCCTGGCGGCATTTGGGCCGTACAGCAAGGCAGAGGCTACGCGCCGACAACACATTCGCATCGGTATAGTCGGTCCAGCAGAAGCGATTGACAAAGCCGCAGGGTTCTTGGGCCAGCTAACCCAACGAATCGAACCAGCACCAAAGACAGATGCTGTCCTGCACCCCGCGTTTCCAGGAGTCAATTCCGGCGACCCTTTTCAAATCGAATTCGTAACTCAGCCACTCTGGCATCGGCCCCTGAAGCCCAGAGATTTGACGCTCATTGAGGGACATCCTAATTTCACGCAGCGTGTGGGAATGCTGGTCTCCGCAGTCACTACTGAAATCAAGGCGCTAAAGGCACTCGATTCATGTCCCGACGTCGTGATTTGCGCGATGTCTAAGAACCTGGAAGACCTCTGCAGAGTGGGAATCGCCGAATACGACAGGGAGCAGGCCCACACCGACGACGGGGTCGACACGGAAGATATCACGGAAATTGCACCGGAAGTTCAATCGGAAGGTGACGCGGAGGAATTGGGCAGCGAGGCTGCGCGCAGTTTCCGACGCGGCCTTAAGGCAGAGTGTCTTAACGTGCTTCCCACGCAGCTTATGTGGCACAGAACCCTTGCGGGCACACGTGGCGTTCAGGATCTAGCCACCCGAGCATGGAACCTTACCGTTGCACTTCTATATAAAGCTGAGATTATCCCATGGCGCTTGTCGGACGTCATTGAGGGAACATGTTTCGTTGGCATATCGTTCTTTCACGAAGACGAAGCTAGATCCGCCACGCTGCGGACGAGCGTTGCTCAGGCGTTCACAGAGCGTGGTGAGGGATTCGTTTTACAAGGGGACTCATTTGATTGGGACAGTCAGAAAACCGGTGAAAAGGCACCTCATTTGGATAGCACCCAGGCAAGGGCGGTCCTGGAAAAGGTCCTTCGAGTCTATGAAGATCAGGTCGGTGCACCACCACGCAAAGTTGTTGTGCATAAGACCTCGCGATATACCGCGGAGGAGCGGAAAGGTTTCGAAGAAGCGCTAAAGGGTGTCTCGCATTACGGATTTATTACCATAACCCGACGCGGCATCTTCTGTCTTCGCCCCGGAAAGAAGTCGGTCCTGCGTGGGACCGTTGTTGATTTCGGTCAAAAACGCGGGTTGATCTACTCCGTCGGTTATGTCCCGTTTCTCCGTTGCTACCCCGGCTTCAGAATCCCTCAACCTCTTGAGGTGACGGAGAGTTGGGGCTCTGTTTCGCTTCGAGAAGCAGCCGAGGATATCCTGAAACTTACGAAATTGAATTGGAACACGGCAGCCTTCAATTGCCGGGATCCAATTACGCTGGCCTTTTCACGTCGTGTCGGTGACATACTCAAGATGGCGAAGGGCAGAGAGCCTGCTTTGCACTATCGCTACTACATGTAGATGGATTCCCGGCAGATCATCCCCGAATTGTATTGGCCCGCACCACAGCGCGAGAGCCAATCGCACTCTGATTGACCGTGGGCCTTTACCCATGATCACAAGCCCACGGTCAGCAAACCAATGACCGTGAACCGCTCCATTGCTCCCCCCTCCGGGCCAAATCAGGTATGTCGGGCAAAGGCGTAAAAGAGCAGGTAGCGCACAGGTACGCGCATTTGGCGTTCCTGTGCGGCTCTTCCTCGCGTATCCGCATTCATAACATGTGAAATACAGGGAATAGGGATTCGGGATACCTCATTTTCGATTTTTGATTGCCGATTTTGGATTTGAACCCCGACCGGCGTCCGCAAACCCCGCGCCTGGTGGTACACTCAATCCAGGTGTGAGTCCGTTGGCGCAGCACACTGTCGGGGTTAGGGGCTCGGGATTGGGGATTAGGGAAAAGCCCTTCAAGCAAGAGTAGCGCGGACCTGTTCTTTAGATCCGCGCCTCCTCATCACCTCCCGTGCTGTCCGGTTGCATGCATTCGAGACGCCAAGCCCGAAGAAACTGTTGTACACTTAGCGAGTAGAGTACGAGGCCGAGGAAGGTGATGGGCCCCTCGCCGAGAGGCCTACGAGGTTCCGCCATGAGCCAGAGAATCAGAGATCAGATTGTTGAACAAGTTGATCGGCTTAACGACCCGCAGCAGCGCCAACTGCTGGAGTTCGCCCGGCGTCTGGCGGCACCGGCTGCCGTGCCCGGTCGGGATCTGCTGCGTTTTTCCGGATCCATAGGTCCAGGGGATCTGGAAGCCATGCAGAAGGCGATCGAGGACGGCTGCGAAAAGGTTGATTCGAGTGGCTGGTAGCGTAAAGTATGGCTTGCCGCTGGCGACCCGTGACCAGCATTTCAGAGAGGTGGACGGATTGCGGATCGAAAGCTGGTGACCATGTCCAACTCCTTCTCCAATATCGCGCTATAGCGAGCGTAGCGCGGCCTGTTCGGTAGGTCCGCGGTTCTTCGTCCCCACCCGTGCTCTAAGAGCAGTGACGAGTGACAAGTGACAAGTGACGAGCATACGAAATCAGAATCCACCCGAGCTCGGGCGTTCTGTTCGCTACTGGCTGCGCGCAGCATCGCGCGTAAATGGGTCGCGAAGTTCGCCCGGTCAGCAAGGACAGTGACGAGTGACAAGTGGCGAGTGACGAGCAAACGAAATCAGAAGCCCATGGGGAGAGATAATATGGCTACCAGGAAATGGGCGGTTAAACTCGCCGCTTTTTAATCCGGCGCGCGTCAGCTATACTTAGGGTAGTGGGAGGACCTATGACCAGAAGTATTAAGGCGGTTTTCGACGGCACGACGCTCCGTCCAGATGAACCGCTGGAACTTCCTCCCAATACCCGAGTGCGGCTGACGATTGAAAGCTTGGCGACCCCCACCCCGGGAGGGTCGTTTTTGCGCACTGCCCGGTCCCTAGCCCTCGAGGGCCCACGCGATTGGTCGTCCCACCTGGAAGCTTATCTCTATGGCGAAAAAGCTGATTCTGAGCGCTAGCGTCTTTAGCGTCCCGACAAGGAATGGGGCCTGACGGACTGTTCGTCCTTTGTGGTGATGGAGGAGCGCGGCATCCGAGATGCTCTTACCGCCGACGAGCATTTCCAGCAAGCCGGATTCCGGGCGTTGTTGCGGGAAGATACATTATGACTTGTCGGTGATTTTCAATCCCCGAGAGGAGCACATCGGGGAACGCCACCCGGAGCTTTTGCCCCAGATCCGCGAGCGCATTCGAATGACGTTGGCCGAACCCCACGAGGTCCGGCGGAGCGCCCGCTCCTTCCAATTACGCGCTTCGAGACCGTGTCGCCCACACCCTTGGTCCCATTGTGAAATATCGGAGCGGCCCCCAGGCTGGACAGCTTGTGGCCCCGGATATTGAGGCTTGGTTCCAGCAAGATCGGTACCAAGGAAATCCGGGGATTGTGGCCCAATGGGCCGACCTCCACAACGCCCTGGCGACCGCCTGGGTGGGCGCAGATCCCACCCACGGCCCCTATGTGGACTCCTGGGCCAAGGGGCATCCGACCGTCGTCGCCGACTGGGTGAAAGCCAACCCGAGCACCCCGCAACCCAAGGCTGCCGATTTGGCGGTGGTTTTCTTTGAAAACTTCTCCAAGGAAAACCCTGGCCGGTTCCCTTCTGCGGTCTCGCATACCGGCGCCGACGGTAAGCCTACCACGGCGATTGAACCAGTCAAGGATGGTTCGGATATTCAATCG
>Ga0181539_1000680_pt1 | contig 40626 bp, 44 predicted proteins | sample PEATcosm2014_Bin_46_FD_119767 | JGI IMG/M metagenome (GOLD analysis project Ga0181539, IMG submission 119767) | Peatland microbial communities from MTU Mesocosm Facility, Houghton, MI, USA - PEATcosm2014_Bin23_60_metaG | ecosystem: Environmental > Terrestrial > Soil > Wetlands > Peat | place... | reverse complement strand
TCGGCGGATTTGTGCTTTTTTACGGTCCGATGCTGTGCCAACAGCCCCCGGTCTGGGCCGGCCGCGAGTGAAGCCGCGGGGGAAGGCCAACATTAGGCAACTTCGCGTTGACGCCCTGAGGTCTGCTCGTTCTGACGTGGTTGTTTGTATATTGATATCTGTATAAATCCTCTTTCGTCACCGCGTTACACGGCGGGCCTGCCGCTATGTGCTCGCTGGACCCTGAAAAGTCTTTCAACGCAATCAAAAAATGCCGAATTGTGGTGATCAATCCCGGCAGCGCGCGGCTAATCGCGACGTGTCATTGGTAACAAAGCTCGATCATCGTCGCTGACTCCCAGCTGACGTGGAATGCGGGCAGAAAATTCAACTAAATATCAATTTGTCAAAATGTTTTGCCGCTACCCCAACGCTACCCCGACACGCAAAATCTTTTAACGTGCGGCGCTACCCCAAAATGAGCGCCTGCTAGCACCTTGTATCTACGAGGGTTTATTGTCGGGAAGTGGTGGGCGCACAAGGACTCGAACCTTGGACCCGCTGATTAAGAGTCAGCTGCTCTATTGCATGTGCGGTGCGCGACTACGCGAATTGCCTCCCTCTCATAAACTGGCTTTGCCATGATCGGTTTTGTCCATACAACATTCGTACAACAGCAGCTATCAGATGGCGTCGAAATAGCTGCATTCGGAAAATTGCACATAAGACTATATAATACAGTGATAACAATAACCTAATTTCGGCTAGGCGGCTGCCGCCGGAATCCGATAATCAGCCTTCCAAGCTTATGACGAGGGTTCGATTCCCTTCACCCGCTCCAATCGCTTCAATCGCTGAGCGCCACGCGGCCTGAAATTCGAGGCGCAGCGGTCATTCAATCACTTCATCGGCGAGAATCGAAAACTCGGGCGGAACGCGCAATCCGATCGCATTCGCGGTTTTGAGATTGATCACCAGTTCGTATGTCGTCGGGGTCTGGACCGGAAGGTCGCTCGGCTTCTCGCCTCTGAGAATGCGATCGGCATAGCTGGCCGCGCCGCGCCATTGCTCGAGTTGATCGGGTCCGTAGGACATCAAGCCGCCATCGGCGGCGAAGAAACGGTAGGCATAAACCGCCGGCAACCGATATCGCTCCGCAAGCGCGATGATCGTTTTACGATTACTGGTCGTCCAAGGATGCGGAATGACGATCAGTCCGCCGCCGGGCTGGCGGGAGAATGAAGCCAGTGCTGCGTCGAGTGCCGTATCGATGTGAATGTCGATCGGAATCAACGGGACGGCGGTGGCTTTCGCGCCCGCCTCCGCGGCATGCAGCAACGCCATGTTGCCCTCGGAATCCGAACCGTAAAGAACGGCGATCCTGCCGATGGCCGGGTCGAGCTCGCGCAGAACTTCGATCCATTTGCTGCCAAGGCCGGAATCGGCTGCCTGGAATCCGGTGATGTTGCCTCCAGGCCGTGCCAGCCCGGCGACGAACCCGCTGCCGATCGGATCGACGACGCGGGTAAAGACAAGCGGAATTGTGTCGGTGAGCCGATGCAATTCAGCGACCGCCGGGTTGGCCGCAGCGACTATGAGATCGGGTCTCGAGTTCACCAATTCTGCGGCTGACGCCTTGATGAGCGCCGGGTCGCCGCTGGGCCAGCGGTAGTCGATCCGCAGATTGTTGCCGTCTGTCCAGCCGAGCTTCTGAAGGGTATCGGCGAACGCTTTCGCGCTGGCTGCTCCCTCCCGATCGGTCGGCGCGTAAAGCGACATCAGCGCGCCAATGCGCCGAAGCTGCTGCGCCATGGCGGTCACCGGCCACGCGATGGTGGCGCCCCCAAGGAGCCGGATGAATTCGCGCCGTTTCATCGTCGCCGCTCGCTTTCCGTTCAGCGTTGCAGAACGCCGATCACTTTGCTCGCAAAGCTCAGCCGCTCTGCCATCAGGTTGATCACGTAGGTGAGGAGCGCCATCATCAAGCCGGGATGTTCGAGTTTGAGACGCTCGAACGCCTCGGCCCGCAATTCATAGGCGACGCTCGCGACTTCGGCCTGCACGGTGGCGCTGCGCGGGCGGCCGGTGAGCAGGCCCATCTCGCCGATGGTGGTATGTCGCCCGAGGCTGCGCACGCGAATGGAACTGCCGCCTTCCAGGTTGACGATGATGCCGACACGGCCTTCGACGACAAAGTGCATGGAATCGGACGCCGCGCCCTGCTGCGCGATGGTGTCGCCGGCAGCGAATTCGCAGCGTCGGCATTGCGTGGCGAGGATGTCGGCGAATTCGGCGTTGCCGAAGGCTTCGCCGAGCCAATCGCGCAGCGAACGCACCTCGCCGCCGGCATCGCTGTGGGCGGCAATGATCGCGTTTTCGCAGAGCTCGAGCGCGCGATCGATTTCCGGGATGACCATGACGTCTTTGGCGATGAATTGATTGTCGCGAAACGCCTTCTCGATCGATGGCGTCAGGTGCACCAGCACCAGGCGCGCGCCGAGCGCATCGGCCGCCTGCTTGATCTGCGTGAAGCTATGGACGGCGGAAGAATCGAGGCCGGTGACGAGCCGGAAGTCGAACAGCAGAAAGCGGCATTCCGGCCGTTGCGCCAATAACGTCTTGACATGTTCGTAGAGCCGATTGGCGGAGCCGAAAAATAGGTAACTCTGCAGGCGCAAGCCCTGCAACTCGCGGCCATGGTCCGCAAGCAGCGCAAGCTCCTTCGGACCGCGGTCGAGCGAACTGCGATATTCCGAGCCGTCGAAAGAAAGCTTGATGACGTTGATGCGGCCGGCGCTCAACGCGAAGGTGGCGCAGCCGAATATCACCCCGATCGACACGCCGGGCAAAAAGCCCCACCAAACAATAATGAAGGCGATCGCAAGCAACGACAGATATTCGAGCCGCGCGAGCTGGCGCGCACTGGCGACGAGCCAGCGCCGGGCCGTATCATAGCCCATCGTGATCAACAGCCCGCCGAGCACGCATTTCGGCATGTAGCCGAGAAAGCCAGGGTTGACGAACACCGCCGCCGCGGACATTGCCGCGACCATCAGGCCGGAGGCGCGGGCGCCCCGGCCGAGAATAAAATTCAGTTTTGTCCGCGTACTGGTGATGCAGGCGACATAGCCGCCGAGCGCCGCGCAGAGCAGGTTGGCGACGCCTTGCACCTTGAGCTCGCGATCGAGGATCGCCTCGCGTTTGGTCGATATCTCGATCGACGTGATATTGAGCAAGACGCTGAGCGTGCTCACGAACATGACGGCGATAAAATCCGCGCCGAGTTCCGGCAATGCCGGCCACGGGACGTGGTCGAACGTCAGCGTCCAAGGCGGCGCGAAAGCTCGTGCCGACGGCATCACGAACATCCAGCTCTGCGCCTGGGCATCAGCAAGAGACGTCCCGAAAAGAAAGAGAACGATATAGAAGATGCCGCCGCTCAGGAGGAGCTGCGCCGGCAGCGCGAGCGGCGATTTCCAATACCGCCGGCCGACCAGGAGGAAGACGGCGACCGCGATCCCGGCGAACGATTTTTCCGCGGCGTCGACATCCAGAAGATGGCCGAGGTTGGCAACGCTCAGGCGATATCCGGTCAAGATCCGAAAAACGCCCAGCAACATCAGGCAGCCGGAGGCGCCGAAAAAGCCGCCGATGACCGGAAAGGGAATAAATCGGATCGCGCGGCCAAGGCGCGCCAGGCCGAGGCCGCAAAGGAGCAGGCCGGTCAACGCGGAACTCAGCGCGAGTACCGTCAGCGTTGCCGGCAAGAGGCCCGCCTCGGCGCCGTTCGCCCCAAGTCGCGCCGCGACCGTAGCGACGAGGGCGGCGATGACCGCGCAGGTCGCGCCGTCAGGACCGCCGATCGCAAACGGCAGCGAGCTGCGCCAAGAGGTCAGCGCCCCGCCGATCGCGCCGGTGATGAACGTCGCCGTGAGACCGTAGGCAAGCCAGGGTGCCAGCGGCCCTGAGAAGATCAGTGCCGCATAGGACACATAGAACAGGATGGAAAATATGCCGACGACGGCACCGGCGACAACGGCATGCGTCAGCGGACCATCCAATACCTCACGCATTCGGCGGACGAATGTCGCCGATTTAATGACCGTATCGCTCACGCCAGCTCCGGTTGCGACGTTATCCGGGACAAGTCGGATGGTTGTTCGTTCAATCTGCCCCCGCGCCGAAGTACCATGATCCGGTCGCAAGATCGAGTAAGCGGGGCGGGTCCGGATCGATCCGGTCGGTCTGGCGGTCGGCTCGGCAGCCCGGTTCAGCGCAGAGCGGCCTTACCGGAGCTTGCGTTACAGGACTGGCTTGCAGGTCTTGTTTACAGGACTTGTTTACAGGACTTGCGTTCGTTGGCGCCAAGAGGCATGTGAACGCCGCGGACGCCTAGGAGTGTAGCTCAATGGCTAGAGCACCGGTCTCCAAAACCGGGGGTTGGGGGTTCGAGTCCCTCCACTCCTGCCAAATAATGTTTCTATAGCATTGATTTGTAAGGCGTATTTCCAGGGCACTACAATTTACGACGATATTGGGTCCGCCATGTGAGTACGCCGGCTGCAGGGCTTGCCTGCTCCTTCTCGGCCCTTGCTTGGCCGGCACGCTGGGCACCGAACCCACAGATACCAATGCCGGCACGCAAGCGCCGCCCCGATCGTGGGCGAGAACAGCAGAGGGACCCGCGTGGCCTGCCGCTCGTTCCAGGCGCCAATCAGGCGCTCGGCATCTTCCTCCAGCGCCTGAGCCTCGGTCGCGCGATGGGCCGCGGCCTGTGCGTAGGCGGTGGCCTTGCGGTCAGCTTCCATCTTGCGGCGGTTGAGACCCGTTGGTGGATCGTCGTCGAGACGCGCGGGGAGACAACGGCCGTAGGGAGCCGCGCGGCAGCTACGCACCCGAAAGCGTACATTCACTCGCACCGCAATATCCGCCGCTATGGGCCAATTTCCGCCGCACGCAATCGCAGCAAAAGGCGCCAGCCTATTCACCTTCGGACCACCGTGAAGTCGATCACAGACCTGCCGGTTGGGGCGTGCTACCCTTCCTTATATTGCAGCAAGCATGATCCCATTGGGGGACGGGGCAAATGGCAATCGACATTGGGCGGCGCGACTTCATCACGCTTCTCGGCGGTGCGTCAGTCTTGTGGCCGATCGCGGCACAGGCGCAGCAGCCCGTCCGAGTGCGCCGTGTCGGCGTCATCATGAATACGGCAGACGACTCGCTTGGACAGAGTTCGTTCGCGGCTTTCGCACAGGGTTTACAGCAATTGGGTTGGGAAGTCGGTCGCAACGTGCAGATCGACACGCGATGGGGCGCTGGCGATACCGAGCGCTTTCGCCAATACGCCGAGGAATTGGTCGCATCGGCGCCTGACGTCATCGTGGGCACGGCCAACTCGATCGTCGCGGACTTGGAGCAAGCGAGCCGCACCGTGCCGATCGTATTTGTGACCACAATCGATCCGGTCGGCAGCGGCTTGGTCGAAAGCTTGGCGCGGCCTGGCGGCAATGCCACCGGGTTCACCGCATATGAATTCAGTCTGAACGCGAAATTGCTGGAACTGCTCAAAGACGTTGCACCAAGCGTAACGCGAGTGGCGGTCCTTCGCGATCCCTCGGTGCCCGCTGGTTCTGGTGGCTTTGCCGCGATTCAAACAGCAGCGACGTCGTTTGGGGTGGAGTTGACTCCTATCGGCGTGCACGACGCCGACGAGATCGAGCGGGCCATCACGAACTTCGCGCGCGGGTCAAATGTCGGTTTGATCGTGGTTGGCCCGCCCTCGTCCGTCCCGCCGAGCAGTCGCGAGCGGATCGTCGCGCTCGCGGCCCAACACCATCTGCCAGCAGTCTACGCTACCCTTGCCTTCGTCTCCATCGGCGCGCTCATCTCCTATGGTTCGAACCAAACCACAGACTTTCTGCGCGCGGCCGGTTACGTCGATCGCATCCTGAAGGGCGAGAAGCCAGCCGACCTGCCGGTGCAGGCGCCGACCAAATACGACTTGGTCATCAATCTCAAAACCGCAAAGGCCCTCGGCCTGACCGTCTCACCGACACTGCTCACACGCGCCGACGATGTGATCGAATAGTCCTTTCGCAGTGCGGCAATTAACGGGGGCGAAACGCCGAGTTGGGTCAATCGCCACCTTGGCGGTCACCAGCCGTCGCGGCAGCTATTACCCAATAACAGACAAGGCGGGATACCGCCGACAGCGACCAGATCGTGCGCTCCGCAGTTTTCGCGACAGAAAAGTGCGACAATTATTTCGGGTTTCCCAGCAAGCGCGGGGGTCTTTCGAAATGTCGCACTTCACTTAAGCTATTGAGATCGTTCACCGGTGGCCGGCCCTCCACTCCTGCCAGGTCCAGGGAACAGTGATCAGGGCTCAGAAGAGCCGACCGCGGCCCTTGATCCGATTGCTGACCACCGATTGCTGACCCCCTGCCTTGACCGATTGACGCCCCAGCCGGACTTTCTTCCCTTGACGGTGCGACGGGCCGGCGGTAGGTAACAGCTATCGTCAGCGGCCCGGTATCGGACATCCGCGACGAACATTTTCCCCAACAGGAACCGCTCGGTCGGTCTCGTCCTTAAGTCTGGGCGGGCTATAACTCTGGGCGGGGATAGGGTTATCGGATTACGCGATGGCGAAAGTCAGTCCGTTCAAGTTCATGCAGGAAGTGCGGGCCGAGGGTCAGAAGGTGACCTGGCCGACGCGCAAGGAGACCACGGTGACCACCATCATGGTGTTCATCATGGTTTTCATTGCCTCGATCTTCTTCCTGCTCGCGGATCAGGTGATGCGCGTCGCGGTGAGTTTCCTGCTCGGCATCAGCTCCTGAGCCGCTCGATTGGCGACACTGAATTATGATTTGGAATCCATGACATGACCAACCGGTGGTACGCGGTTCACGCCTATTCGAACTTCGAGAACAAGGTGGCGGATTCGATTCGTGAACAGGCCAAGCAGCGCGGGCTGTCCAGCCTGTTCGAAGAAATCCTGGTGCCGAAGGAAAAGGTCGTCGAGGTGCGGCGCGGCCGCAAGGTCGACGCGGAGCGGAAATTCTTCCCGGGCTACGTGCTCGTGAAGATGGAAATGACCGACGACGCCTACCACCTGATCAAGAACACGCCGAAAGTGACCGGCTTCCTCGGCTCCGACAACAAGCCGATGCCGCTGTCCGATGCCGAGGCCGAGCGCATCATCCACCAGGTGCAGGAAGGCATCGAACGGCCGAAACCGTCGGTTTCGTTCGAAGTCGGCGAGCAGGTGCGAGTGTCGGACGGGCCGTTCGCCTCGTTCAACGGCACCGTGGAGGAGGTCGACGAGGGCCGCTCCCGGCTCAAGGTCGCGGTGTCGATCTTCGGCCGCGCGACGCCCGTGGAACTCGAATTTGGGCAGGTGGAAAAGTTGTGATGTCTTAACCTCTCCCGCTTGCGGGAGAGGTCGCGAGCGAAGCGAAGCGGGTGAGGGTCAGTATTCCCGGCTTGCGCAAGCGTTGAGGCAGACCCTCACCCAACCCTCTCCCGCAAGCGGGAGAGGGCTACTGAAGAGTGAGCCACGTGGGAGGTGAGGCGGTTGCCAGCCGTCGACATCCGCACCACTAACAGGAGTGAAGCATGGCGAAGAAAATCACTGGATATGTGAAGTTGCAGGTGCCGGCGGGGGCGGCCAATCCGTCGCCGCCGATCGGGCCGGCCTTGGGCCAGCGCGGCCTCAACATCATGGAGTTCTGCAAGGCGTTCAACGCCCAGACCCAGAAGCTGGAGAAGGGCGCGCCGATCCCGGTCACCATCACGGTCTATGCCGACCGCTCGTTCACCTTCGAGCTGCGGACGCCGCCGGTGTCGCACTTTTTGAAGAAGGCGGCCAAGATCGAGAGCGCCTCGAAGACGCCGGGCCGCGACATTGCCGGCTCCGTCACCAAGGCGCAGGTGCGCGAGATCGCCGAACAGAAGATGAAAGATCTCAACTGCGATACGATCGAGGCTGCGATGCGCATGATCGAAGGGTCCGCGCGCTCTATGGGCTTGGAGGTGAAGGCATGAGCACGCTCGGAAAACGCACGGCCACGGCCCGCGAAGGGGTCGACCGCGAGAAGCTTTATCCGCTCCAGGAGGCCGTGAAGATGGTCAAGGAGCGCGCCAAGGCCAAGTTCGACGAGACCGTCGAAGTGGCGATGAATCTCGGCATCGATCCGCGGCATGCCGACCAGATGGTGCGCGGCGTCGTCAATCTGCCGAACGGCTCCGGCCGCTCGGTGCGGGTCGCGGTGTTCGCTCGCGGCGCCAAGGCCGACGAGGCCAAGGCCGCCGGTGCCGACGTGGTCGGCGCCGAGGACCTGGTCGAAAAGGTCCAGGGCGGCGCCATCGATTTCGATCGCGTCGTCGCCACCCCGGACCTGATGCCGCTGGTCGGCCGGCTCGGCAAGGTGCTCGGCCCGCGCGGGCTGATGCCCAACCCCAAGGTCGGCACCGTGACCATGGACATCGCCACCGCAGTTCGCGGCGCCAAGGGCGGCTCGGTCGAGTTCCGCGCCGAAAAGGCCGGCATCGTCCAGGCCGGCGTCGGCAAGGCCTCGTTCAGCGCGGAAAAGCTGGTCGAGAACATCCAGGCGTTTGCCGATGCGGTGCAAAAATCGCGGCCGGCCGGCGCCAAGGGCCACTTCATCAACCGGGTGGCGATCTCCTCGACCATGGGACCGGGCGTGAAGGTGGAACCGGCGAGCCTGTTCGCGGCGGCGGAGACGCACTGAGTTTGCCGCAACGGCGCTTTAATGTCGGCTGTTTATCGCACGGCGCGGGTTTGAAGCCCGCGCCGCGTGTTTGTCAGGCCGCCGCTTTCGCTCCCCACAAGGCCTGCGTCGCTATTTGCGCGCCTTCGACCAGCGCTTTCAGCTTCGCCTACATGATGGTGGGATGGACGCGCCGTGCGCACGGACTTTGCGCGAAGCCGCAATCGGTGCCGCCCATGACGTTTTCGCACCCGACGATCTTGGCGAGCCTGACGATACGTTCGGCAACCAGTTCTCGCCGTCGCTGACGATGTCGATGCCGCCGTTCAGCTACAGATTGTTAATATCGGAATAACTCCTTAAAGTTGACATAAAATTATCTACACGTTACAGTAGCGCTCGGCGGTTGAGCCAGCTTCGTCACGACAATCGACCACACAGCAGGGGCTTCGGCGATGCCGCAGGTCCCAGCGATAGGCCTGCTGCGCGCAGCGCCGATGCGAAGGCACGTTTCTATCCGACAACGACCTACAACCTGGAGATCGGCCATGATCGCCGGGAATTCCTATGGACGGACGATCTACGTCGCCGTCGTCGCCGACGTGATGCGGCTTCTGGCGGGCGACGCTGATGCTGAGGGGGGCGCCGAGGCGGCGAAGGCCGAGGCCGTGAAGGTTGTCAGTCCCCATAGCGGGTTGGTTTTGGCAACCACGGCGGCGCAGACCGTGCGGCGGGCCTCGAACAAGATCGCACTCGACGCCTGTGCGGGCGACACCGTCCGCTTCTACGCCAAATCGGGATCCAACAATTTCGAAGGCGCTGTCCTCATCGAGGACATAAGCCCGATCAACGATCGCGACAGCCTGCAAGGTTTCGCGCTCTTGAATGTGGAGCGGAGCACGGTCACGCCGCACGATGACGCCAGCGTATTCCCGGCGCGTTCCTCCGAGCAGGATTTCTGGTTCTGGCAGTGCGCGGTCGCAACGGACGGAGAGCCGCACTGCAGCATTCTCATCGCGGTCTATGACCGCGATGAGCAAGGTCGGCCGCGCTTTGCCGGCCATTACCGGTGGGGTCTGCAGCTCACCGTAAAACTGCCCTCACCACCACCAGCCGTACAAACCGAGGAGAGACGTCATGAGTAAGACGATAAACATTCTCATTACGATCGACACTGATACCGTTGTGAAGAACTACCCCAATCCCAGTAAGGATCAGAATAACCCCACCGGGATCGCCCACAACATGGGCTACATGGTCTGCACCGGGACATCCGTCAATTCCGGACAAGGAACCGGCGACCTCGATTTCAATGCATTGGTCGGAGACACGGTGCGCGCCTTCGCCACCTCAGGCTCCGACAATTTCGAGGACGCGGTGCTGCTCTACGGAATGCCGAAGTTCAGCGGCGACCAAGTGTTGAGCGCGTTCAACTACCAGAATTTCACCAAAGCGACCGTTAATCCACAATCCACCACGTCGCCGCTGCCGGCGAGGATCGTCGATGAGGAATTCTGGTTCTACCAAGCGAGCGTCATCAAGAGGGGCGTCGAAGGCTACATGGTGCAGTTCGCGCTCTATACCCGCGATCCGAACACAGGAAACCCCATCCTCAAGGGCTATTACTACTGGGATCCGACGATCCGGGTCGCAGGCTGATAAAGCGTAGCCCGGAACGGCGCAAGCAGCATCCGGGCTATGCTCTCTTCGGGGACGCGGATCTGACCACATCGTCGACACGGCGTGAGCCGTCGATGGCGCACGCCTGCCCTCCGTGCGGCCGACCATTGCGACCATTGCGCATGGACCCTCGACCTGAAGCTGCGGTGTTGGCTCGTGTTGACTGCCCCACAGCAGGGAGCGCCACGCCGGCGGGCGGATAAATCGGGTCGAGCGACCCGTCGGGCGAAAGCGCGAGAAACGAATCGCAAAAATGGACTGTCGCAAAAATGGACTTGGCAAGACCGTCCAGGCCGGTTAAATAACGCCAGGGGCGTGCCGGCCCGGTTTGTCGGCGCGCCTTTGTGCGCTTCTCGAAAACCCGGCTTAGCGAGACATCTCCTTAGAGCCTATCCCGTTCGGATTTTCTAAGGGAATGAGGATTTTGCCGGATTCGCGGGGCGCGCTCCTGTCCGAGACTGCAGGCGCCGGCAACGGCTTAATTCGTTTCTCCAAAAGAGATCGAGCCAGCATAGACGGGTGAAGGACAAGGGCCGTCCCTACGCAATGGTAGGGTGGGGCCCTTCGGTTCTGACCTCGATGGCCCGGCAAAGCTTAGCCTGCAAAAGGCGCGAGCTGCACCGGGAGGGCAGGGTGTAAATGTCGTCCTGTCTCTTGCCTCCGTTCTAGCGGGGGAGAGATCGGCGGGACGGCCGGCATCAACCCGGCGGCCTCGCGGACCGCCAACCGGAGAGAGCTTTTGGAACGCGCGGCAAAAAGCGAGATGGTTACGGTCCTTGGCGAGGTCTTCAAGGCCACCAAGGTCGTTGTCGTCGCTCATTATTCCGGCCTCACGGTCGCCCAGATGCAGACTCTGCGTCGGCAGATGAAGCAAGCGGGCGCCACCGTAAAGGTCGCGAAAAACCGCCTGGCCAAGATCGCCCTTGAGGGCAGCGAGGTCGCTTCGATCGCGCCGTTGCTCAAGGGGCCGACACTGATCGCCTTCTCGGTCGATCCGGTGGCGGCGCCGAAGGTCGCCGTCGATTTCGCCAAGACGCACGAACGCTTCGTGATCTTGGGCGGAGCGATGGGAACGACCGCACTCGACCCGAACGGGGTCAAGGCGCTTGCCGCCTTGCCGTCGCTCGATCAGCTGCGGGCGAAGATCGTCGGTCTCATCCAGGCGCCGGCAACCAAGATCGCGCAGGTGGTGAACGCCCCTGCCGCCAAGGTCGCCCGGGTGGTCCAGGCCTATGCCAGCAAGACCGAAAGCGCGGCTGCTACCGAAAGCGCGGCTGCTTAAGACATCATCTCAAGGTTAGAACCGAAGGACATCAATCATGGCTGATCTGCAGAAAATCGTCGACGACCTCTCCGGCCTCACCGTGCTGGAAGCCGCCGAACTCGCCAAGCTGCTCGAAGAGAAGTGGGGCGTTTCGGCCGCCGCCGCGGTGGCCGTTGCGGCCGGACCCGCGGCCGCGGCTGCGCCGGCTGCCGAAGAAAAGACCGAATTCACGGTCGTTCTCGCCGCCACCGGCGACAAGAAGATCGAGGTCATCAAGGAAGTCCGCGCCATCACCGGGCTCGGGCTGAAGGAGGCCAAGGACCTGGTCGAGGGCGCGCCCAAGCCGGTCAAGGAGGGCGTCAACAAGGACGATGCCGCCAAGATCAAGGCGCAGCTCGAAAAGGTCGGCGCCAAGGTTGAGCTTAAGTAGGCGAATGCCTATTTGAGGGAAATCCTCGGGCGAACGCAGCGAGATCCCGAGGATTCCTCGAGGTTCGAGACGTGGATGGCCGGGTCAAGCCCCGGCCATGACGAGGGCAACAGTGCGGCGAACGCGTTAGTGCGGCGGATGTGAGTGCGGCCTACACGGCGGCATACACGTTAGTGCGGCGAACACGTTGAGGTGATTTCGGCCTTTGGGCCGAATCACAGGAAAATAAGGCATCTGACGCCTGTCCCGACGGTCGCGATGGATTGCGGCCCTCTGGAGAGTCGTCTTGATCGCTTCGGTACCTCGTCCGGCGGAGCGGCGGCATCCTCGCGGGTGCCTGTCGTGCCGGTTCGGGCGCGACGGTTTGGGCCAGGAAGGTTCGAACCCGATGGATCGATTGAGAGGATTATGATGGCGCAGACGTTTATCGGTCGGAAGCGCGTAAGGAAGTCATTCGGAAAAATCGAGGAAGTCGCGGAGATGCCGAACCTCATTGAGGTTCAGAAGGCGTCCTACGACCAATTCCTGCTGGTGGTCGAGCCGCAAGGCGGCCGGCCCAACGAGGGCCTGCAGGCCGTGTTCAAGTCGGTGTTCCCGATTTCCGACTTTTCCTCGACCTCGATGCTCGAATTCGTGAAGTACGAATTCGAGCCGCCGAAATACGACGTCGACGAATGCCGCCAGCGCGGCATGACCTATGCCGCGCCGCTCAAGGTGACGCTGCGGCTGATCGTGTTCGATATCGACGAGGAAACCGGCGCCAAGTCGGTCAAGGACATCAAGGAGCAGGATGTCTACATGGGCGATATTCCGCTCATGACCAATAACGGCACCTTCATCGTCAACGGCACCGAGCGCGTCATCGTCTCGCAGATGCACCGCTCGCCGGGCGTGTTCTTCGATCACGACAAGGGCAAGACCCATTCCTCAGGCAAGCTGTTGTTCGCCGCCCGCATCATTCCCTACCGCGGTTCCTGGCTCGACATCGAATTCGACGCCAAGGACATCGTCTATGCGCGCGTCGACCGGCGCCGCAAGATTCCGGTGACGTCGCTGCTCTACGCGCTCGGCCTGAGCGGCGAGGAAATCCTCAACACCTTCTACAAGCAGGTGCCTTACAAGCGCACCAAGGACGGCTGGCGGGTGCCGTTCGATGCCAACCGGCTGCGCGGCTACAAGGCGATCAACGATCTGGTCGACGCCGATACCGGCAAGGTCGTGCTCGAAGCCGGCAAGAAGCTCACCGTGCGCCAGGCGCGCCAGCTCGCCGAAAAGGGGCTGAAGGCGCTGCGGCTGTCGGACGAGGAATTGATCGGCCATTACATCGCCGAGGACCTCGTCAATCCGAAGACCGGCGAGATCTATACCGAAGCCGGCGAGGAGATCACCGAGAAGAATCTCAAGGTGCTCGTCGAGGCCGGCTACAAGGAGCTGCCGCTCCTCAACATCGACCACGTGAATGTCGGCGCCTATATCCGCAACACGCTGGCGATCGACAAGAACATGACGCGCGAAGACGCGCTGTTCGACATCTACCGGGTCATGCGTCCCGGCGAGCCGCCGACGATCGACACGGCGCAGACCATGTTCCAGTCGCTGTTCTTCGATCCGGAGCGTTACGACCTGTCCGCGGTCGGCCGCGTCAAGATGAACATGCGGCTCGATCTCACCGCCGAGGACACCGTGCGCATCCTGCGCAAGGAAGACATCATTTCGGTGATCCGTACGCTGGTCGATTTGCGCGACGGCAAGGGCGAAATCGACGACATCGACCATCTCGGCAACCGCCGAGTGCGTTCGGTCGGCGAACTGATGGAAAATCAGTACCGCATCGGGCTCCTGCGCATGGAGCGCGCCATCAAGGAGCGCATGTCCTCGGTCGACATCGACACGGTGATGCCGCAGGATCTGATCAACGCCAAGCCGGCGGCTGCCGCGGTGCGCGAGTTCTTCGGTTCCTCGCAACTGTCGCAGTTCATGGACCAGACCAATCCGCTGTCGGAGATCACCCACAAGCGCCGGCTCTCGGCGCTCGGCCCGGGCGGTCTGACGCGCGAGCGCGCCGGCTTCGAGGTGCGCGACGTGCACCCGACGCATTACGGCCGCATCTGCCCGATCGAAACGCCGGAAGGGCCGAATATCGGCCTGATCAATTCGCTCGCGACCTATGCGCGGGTGAACAAATACGGCTTCGTCGAGACGCCCTACCGCAAGGTCAAGGACGGCCGCGTCACCGACGAGGTGATCTATCTCTCGGCGATGGAGGAAGGCCGCTACACGGTCGCGCAAGCCAATTCCGTGATCGACGCCAAGGGCCGCTTCACCGACGATCTCGTGGTGGTGCGCCACGCCGGCGACGTCCAGCTCATTCCGCCCGACAAGGTGGATTTCATGGACGTGTCGCCGAAGCAGCTTGTTTCGGTGGCGGCGGCGCTCATTCCGTTCCTCGAGAACGACGACGCCAACCGCGCGCTGATGGGTTCCAACATGCAGCGTCAGGCGGTGCCGCTGGTGCGCGCCGAGGCGCCGTTCGTCGGCACCGGCATGGAAGGGGTGGTCGCCCGCGATTCCGGCGCGGCCATCGCGTCGCGTCGCACCGGCGTGGTCGACCAGGTCGACGCCACCCGTATCGTCATTCGCGCCACCGACGAGCCGGATCCGACCAAGCCGGGCGTCGACATCTACCGGCTGATGAAGTTCCAGCGCTCCAACCAGAGCACCTGCATCAACCAGCGGCCGCTGGTGAAAGTGGGCGATCAGGTCAAGAAGGGCGACATCATCGCCGACGGCCCGTCGACCGATCTCGGCGAGTTGGCGCTCGGCCGCAACGCGCTGGTCGCGTTCATGCCGTGGAACGGCTACAACTTCGAGGACTCGATCCTGTTGTCCGAACGGATCGTCAAGGACGACGTCTTCACCTCGATCCACATCGAGGAATTCGAAGTGATGGCGCGAGACACCAAGCTCGGGCCTGAGGAAATCACCCGCGACATTCCCAACGTCTCGGAAGAGACGCTGAAGAATCTCGACGAGGCGGGCATCGTCTATATCGGCGCGGAAGTGCGCGCCGGCGACATCCTGGTCGGCAAGATCACGCCGAAGGGCGAGAGCCCGATGACGCCGGAAGAAAAGCTGTTGCGCGCCATCTTCGGCGAAAAGGCCTCCGACGTGCGCGACACCAGCCTGCGGGTGCCGCCCGGCGTCCAGGGCACCGTGGTCGAAGTCCGCGTCTTCAACCGCCACGGCGTCGACAAGGACGAACGCGCGCTCGCCATCGAGCGTGAAGAAATCGAGCGGCTCGCCAAGGACCGCGACGACGAACAGGCGATCCTCGACCGCAACGTCTACGGCCGGCTTGCCGAACTCTTGGAAGGCCGCCAGGGCATCGCCGGGCCGAAGGGCTTCAAGAAGGACACCAAGATCTCCCGCGCGGTGCTCGACGAATTTCCGCGCGCGCAGTGGTGGATGTTCGCTTCGCCGAACGACAAGATCATGGCGGAGATCGAAGCCATCCGGAAGCAGTACGACGAATCGAAGAAGCGGCTCGAGCAGCGCTTCCTCGACAAGGTCGAAAAGCTGCAGCGCGGCGACGAACTGCCGCCCGGCGTCATGAAGATGGTCAAGGTCTTCGTCGCCGTGAAGCGCAAGATCCAGCCCGGCGACAAGATGGCCGGCCGCCACGGCAACAAGGGCGTGGTGTCGAAGATCGTGCCGGCGGAGGACATGCCGTTCCTCGCCGACGGCACGCCGGTCGACGTCGTGCTCAATCCGCTCGGCGTGCCGAGTCGCATGAATGTCGGCCAGATTCTCGAGACCCATCTCGGCTGGGCCTGCGCCGGCCTCGGCCTGAAGATCGGCGCTGCCGTCGACGTCTACAACAGCAAGAAGGATTCCAAGCCGCTCAAGGAACTTCTCAAGAAGGTCTATGGCGACGAGGAAACCATCAAGTCGCTCGACGACAAGGGTCTCATGGAACTCGGCGTCAATCTTCGCCACGGCGTGCCGATCGCCACTCCGGTGTTCGACGGCGCCAAAGAGGCCGACATCGAGAACATGCTCGATCTCGCCGGCCTCGATCACTCCGGGCAGGTGTCGCTCTATGACGGGCGCACCGGCGATACCTTCGATCGCAAGGTCACGGTCGGCTACATCTACATGCTCAAGCTGCACCACCTGGTCGACGACAAGATCCACGCCCGCTCGATCGGCCCTTACAGCCTGGTTACTCAGCAGCCGCTCGGCGGCAAGGCGCAGTTCGGCGGCCAGCGTTTCGGCGAAATGGAAGTGTGGGCGCTCGAAGCCTACGGCGCGGCCTACACGCTGCAGGAGATGCTGACGGTGAAGTCCGACGACGTCGCCGGACGCACCAAGGTCTACGAGTCGATCGTGCGCGGCGACGACGCCTTCGAGTCCGGCATTCCGGAATCGTTCAACGTGCTGGTCAAGGAGATGCGCTCGCTCGGCTTGAACGTCGACCTGCACAACTCCAAGCAACAGCGCGGCGACGGCATGCCCGAGGCGGCGGAGTAAGACGCAGGCGTCATGGCCGGGCTTGTCCCGGCCATCCACGTCTTCCTTGCGGAGGGCAAGACGTGGATGCCCGGCACAAGGCCGGGCATGACGGATGAAACGGATTAATTCAGCGGCCGACACGGTCGGCAAGCGGAGAAGACGATGAACCAAGAGATCATGAATCTGTTCAGCCCGCAGGTGCCGGCTCAGGTCTTCGACCAGATCCGGATTTCGATCGCGAGCCCGGACAAGATTCTGTCGTGGTCCTACGGCGAAATCAAAAAGCCGGAGACCATCAATTACCGCACCTTCAAGCCCGAGCGCGACGGCCTGTTCTGCGCCCGCATCTTCGGGCCGATCAAGGACTACGAGTGCTTGTGCGGCAAGTACAAGCGCATGAAGTACAAGGGCATCATCTGCGAGAAATGCTCGGTCGAAGTGACGCTGTCGCGGGTGCGTCGCGAGCGCATGGGCCATATCGAATTGGCCGCTCCCGTGGCGCATATCTGGTTCCTGAAGTCGCTGCCGAGCCGGATCGGCCTGCTGCTCGACATGACACTCAAGGACCTCGAGCGGATTCTCTATTTCGAATATTACGTGGTGCTCGAGCCGGGCCTCACGCCGCTCAAGGACCGCCAGCTGCTGTCCGAGGACGAATACGTCAAGGCGCAGGATGAGTTCGGCGCCGACAGCTTCACCGCCATGATCGGCGCGGAAGCGATCCGCGAAATGCTCAAAGCGCTCGATCTGGAGAAGATGGCGGCCGATCTGCGGGTGGAGATCGCCGAGTCGACCTCGGAACTCAAGCCGAAGAAGCTCGCCAAGCGGCTCAAGCTGATCGAGGCCTTCACCCAGTCCAGCAACAAGCCGGAATGGATGATCCTGACCCATGTGCCGGTGATCCCGCCCGATCTGCGGCCGCTGGTGCCGCTCGACGGCGGCCGTTTCGCCACGTCCGACCTCAACGATCTCTATCGCCGCGTCATCAACCGCAACAATCGCTTGAAGCGGCTGATCGAATTGCGCGCGCCCGACATCATCATCCGCAACGAGAAGCGGATGCTGCAGGAGGCGGTCGACGCCCTGTTCGACAACGGCCGCCGCGGCCGCGTCATCACCGGCGCCAACAAGCGGCCGTTGAAGTCGCTCGCCGACATGCTCAAGGGCAAGCAGGGCCGGTTCCGCCAGAACCTGCTCGGCAAGCGCGTCGACTATTCCGGCCGTTCGGTGATCGTGGTCGGTCCGGAACTGAAGCTGCATCAGTGCGGGCTGCCGAAGAAGATGGCGCTCGAATTGTTCAAGCCCTTCATCTATTCGCGGCTCGACGCCAAGGGCCTGTCGACGACCGTGAAGCAGGCCAAGAAGCTCGTCGAGAAGGAGAAGCCCGAGGTTTGGGATATCCTCGACGAGGTGATCCGCGAGCATCCGGTGCTGCTCAACCGGGCGCCGACGCTGCACCGCCTCGGCATCCAGGCGTTCGAGCCGGTATTGATCGAAGGCAAGGCGATCCAGCTTCATCCGCTGGTCTGCGCCGCGTTCAACGCCGACTTCGACGGCGACCAGATGGCGGTGCATGTGCCGCTGTCGCTCGAGGCGCAGCTCGAGGCCCGCGTGCTGATGATGTCGACCAACAACATCCTGCACCCCGCCAACGGCGCGCCGATCATCGTGCCGTCGCAGGATATCGTGCTCGGCCTGTACTACCTTTCGATCATCCGCGACGCCGTCGAGGGCCTCAAGCCCAAGCTGTTCGGCGATCTGGCCGAGATCGAGCTCGCTTTGCACGAGAAGGCCGTCAGCCTGCATTCGCGGATCAAGTACCGCTGGCAAGGCGTCGGCGAGGACAGCAAGCCGGTGACGCGCTGGTACGACACGACGCCGGGCCGGGTCATCCTCGGCTCGGTGCTGCCGAAGCTCGCCAAGACGCCGTTCGATCTCGTCAACAAGCTCATGACGAAACGCGAAATCTCCGGCATGATCGACACGGTCTACCGCCACTGCGGCCAGAAGGAGACGGTGATCTTCTGCGACCGCGTCATGGCGCTCGGCTTCCATCACGCCTTCAAGGCCGGCATCTCGTTCGGCAAGGACGACATGGTGGTGCCGCGCTCCAAGAAGGCCAGCGTCGAAAAGACCCGCGATCTGGTCAAGGAATTCGAGCAGCAATACAACGACGGCCTGATCACCCAGGGCGAAAAATACAACAAGGTGGTCGACGCCTGGTCGAAGTGCACCGAAGAAATCGCCGAAGCGATGATGAAGGAGATTTCCACCTCCCGGCCGGCGACCGAGAAGGGGGCGGAAGCCCAGGTCAATTCGATCTACATGATGGCGCATTCCGGCGCGCGCGGCTCGCCCGCGCAGATGCGTCAGCTTGCCGGCATGCGCGGACTGATGGCCAAGCCGTCGGGCGAAATCATCGAGAGCCCGATCATCTCGAACTTCAAGGAAGGGCTCTCGGTGCTCGAGTACTTCAACTCGACGCACGGCGCCCGCAAGGGCCTCGCCGACACCGCGCTGAAGACCGCGAACTCCGGCTACCTGACGCGCCGCCTCGTCGACGTGGCGCAGGACTGCATCATCACCGATGTGGACTGCGGCACGACGCGCGGCATCAAGGTGCGCGCCATCATCGACTCCGGCACCGTCGTCGCCTCGCTGGCGAGCCGCATCCTGGGCCGCACCACGGCCGAGGACGTGCGCGATCCGAACAGCAACGAAGTGCTGGTGCCGAACGCCACGCTGCTCGAAGAGAAGCACGTCGAGAAACTGGTCAATGCCGGCGTGCAGGAGATCAAGATCCGTTCGGTGCTCACCTGCGAGACCACGAGCGGCTGCTGCGGCATGTGCTACGGGCGCGATCTCGCCCGCGGCACCCCGGTCAATATGGGCGAAGCGGTGGGCGTCATCGCCGCTCAATCGATCGGCGAGCCGGGCACGCAGCTCACCATGCGCACGTTCCATATCGGCGGCGCGGCGCAGATTTCGGAGCAGTCCTTCATCGAGTCGAACTTCGAGGGCACCGTCAAGATCAAGAATCTGAACGCCGCCCGCAACTCGGACGGCGACATGATCGCGATGGCCCGCAACCTGATCGTGGCCGTGCTCGATCCTGACGGCACCGAGCGTGCCGTGCACCGCATCCAGTACGGCGCGCGGCTTAAGGTCTCCGACGGCGAGCACATCAAACGCGGCCAGCGCATTGCCGAGTGGGATCCGTATACGCGACCGATCCTCACCGAACTCGAGGGCACGGTCGGCTACGAGGACCTGGTCGACGGTCAGTCGCTCACCGAAACGCTCGACGAGTCGACCGGCATCGCCAAGCGCGTGGTCATCGATTGGCGCTCGGGCTCCGCCCGCGGCCAGCAGGACCTGCGTCCGGCTTTGGTGATCAAGGGCAAGGACGGCAAGATCCTCAAGCTCGCCCGCGGTGGCGACGCCCGCTACATGCTGGCGGTCGACGCCATCATTTCGGTCGATCCGGGGTCGCAAGTGAACGCCGCCGACGTCATCGCCCGCATCCCGACCGAGAGCGCCAAGACCCGCGACATCACCGGCGGTCTGCCGCGCGTCGCCGAATTGTTCGAGGCGAGGCGCCCGAAGGAGTCCGCGGTGATCGCGGAAATCTCCGGCACGGTGCGCTTCGGCCGCGATTACAAGAACAAGCGGCGCATCACCATCGAGCCGACCGACAAGGGCGAGGAGCCCAAGGAGTATCTCGTCGCCAAGGGCAAGCACATCCACTTGCAGGACGGCGACGTGATCGAGAAGGGCGACTTCATCGTCGAAGGCAATCCGGCGCCGCACGACATCCTGGCGATCAAAGGGGTCGAGGAGCTTGCCGGCTACCTCGTCAACGAGATCCAGGACGTCTATCGGCTGCAGGGCGTCGCCATCAACGACAAGCACATCGAAGTGATCGTGCGGCAGATGTTGCAGAAGGTCGAGATCGACGATTCCGGCGAGACCGACCTTATCCAGGGCGAGCAGATCGACAGGATCGAGTTCGACGAGGTCAACGTCCGTTTCGTGGCCGAGGGCAAGAAGCCGGCGACCGCGCATCCGGTGTTGCTCGGCATCACCAAGGCCTCGCTACAGACGCGTTCCTTCATCTCGGCGGCGTCGTTCCAGGAAACGACGCGCGTGCTCACGGAAGCCGCGGTCAACGGCAAGCACGACACGCTCGACGGCTTGAAGGAGAACGTCATCGTCGGCCGCCTGATCCCGGCCGGCACCGGCGCCATGATGAACAAGCTGCGCGAAGTCGCGATCAAGCGCGATGCGCTCATTCTCGCCGAGCGCGAGAAGGAAGCGGCCGTCAAGGCGGAAGCGGCCGTCGAACAGGCGGCCTTGCCGGCGGCGGAGTAACGCCGGCGCCTGTCACGAAGTCGAAGGGCCGCCCATTGGGCGGCCCTTTTCGTAGCCGGGGTGAGCGCGGCAAAGCCGGGGGCGGCGTTCGAACTTGCAGCATCGTTGCCGGCCGCATGCGTTCGTCGAGAGAGCACATGTGCTTGCGCCATCGCGCTTTTATGCCCATATCGGCTTGACTTCACCGGGCTACGCCGATACATACCGCGCACTTTACGGCAGGCGGTGAGCTTCGCCCGTCGGAACGGCCCTGCCGGGTCCCCTTGTAAGCTATTGTACGTGATAGCTTTGTTGGCACTTCTTGGGCCAGCACCTTTGCGGTCAACGGGACGCGGCGTGACGCCTCGACGAAGGAAGCTCAAACGCTGCCTCTGACTTCGGAAAGTCAGATATCGAGGCATGACCGCGATTGCATTGCGGTCCTCTGCGACGGCCAAGCGCCCCTCCGCACCGGAAGCGGATGGCGCGATTTGGTTTTGCGTGAACGGTTTCGCGCAAGGCCTGTCCACGAGATTTGGGCTTGAGCCCGCGAAACGAGACGAAGCTAGAGGCAAAGGTAAAAGGATGCCGACGATCAACCAGCTCATTCGCAAGCCGCGGGTCACGCAGCGCGCGAAGAAGAAGGTGCCGGCCTTGCAGCAGAGCCCGCAAAAGCGCGGCGTCTGCACGCGCGTTTACACCACGACGCCGAAGAAGCCGAACTCGGCGCTGCGCAAGGTCGCCAAGGTGCGGCTGACCAACGGCTTCGAAGTGATCGGCTACATTCCGGGCGAGGGCCATAACCTGCAGGAACATTCGGTGGTGATGATCCGCGGCGGCCGCGTCAAGGATTTGCCCGGCGTGCGCTACCACATCCTGCGCGGCGTGCTCGATACGCAGGGCGTCAAGAACCGCAAGCAGCGCCGGTCGAAATACGGCGCCAAACGGCCGAAATAATTCGAAGGAAGCAGACAGATGTCCCGCCGCCACAGGGCCGAAAAACGCGAAATCCTGCCGGACCCGAAATTCGGGAACGTCGTGGTCACGAAATTCATGAACTCGGTGATGCATGCCGGCAAAAAGTCGGTAGCCGAGACCATCGTCTATGGTGCGCTCGACATGATCGAGGGCAAGACCCGGCAGTCGCCGGTCACCGTGTTCCAGCAGGCGCTCGACAACGTGATGCCGTCGATCGAAGTGCGCTCGCGCCGCGTCGGCGGCGCCACCTATCAGGTGCCGGTCGAAGTGCGCACCTCGCGCCGCCAGGCGCTCGGCATCCGTTGGATCATTTCCGCGGCGCGCGAGCGCAACGAGAAGACCATGACCGAGCGGCTTTCGGCCGAGCTGCTCGATGCGTCCAATAACAGGGGGAACGCCGTGAAGAAGCGCGAAGACACGCACCGGATGGCGGAAGCCAACCGCGCGTTCTCGCACTATCGCTGGTGAAGCCTGGAACAGCGAAGGATTGATCCCCCATGCCCCGCACTAATCCCATCGAGGACTATCGCAACTTCGGCATCATGGCGCACATCGATGCCGGCAAGACGACGACGACCGAGCGCGTCCTCTACTACACCGGCAAGAGCCACAAGATCGGCGAGGTGCACGAAGGCGCCGCGACGATGGATTGGATGGAGCAGGAGCAGGAGCGCGGCATCACCATCACGTCGGCCGCGACCACCGCGCAGTGGAACGGCAAGCGCCTCAACATCATCGACACGCCCGGCCACGTCGATTTCACCATCGAAGTGGAGCGTTCGCTGCGCGTGCTCGACGGCGCCGTCTGCGTGCTCGATTCCAACCAGGGCGTCGAGCCGCAGACCGAAACGGTATGGCGCCAAGGCGACCGCTACAACGTTCCGCGCATCGTCTTCTGCAACAAGATGGACAAGACCGGCGCTGACTTCTTCCAGTGCCTCAAGGACATCGTCGATCGGCTCGGCGCCAAGCCGGTGGCGGTGCAATTGCCGATCGGCGCCGAGAACCAGTTCAAGGGCATCATCGACCTGGTCCGCATGGTCGGCGTGGTGTGGGACGAGGAAACGCTCGGCGCCAAATATCACGACATCGAAATCCCGGCCGAGCTTTTGGCCCAGGCCAAGGAATATCGCGAGAAGCTCATCGAAGCCGCCGTCGAGCTCGACGACGACGCGATGACAGCCTATCTCGACGGCAAGGAGCCCGACGAGGCGACGCTGAAGCGGCTGATCCGCAAGGCCACGATCAGCGGCGCCTTCTTCCCGGTGCTGTGCGGCTCGGCGTTCAAGAACAAGGGCGTGCAGCCGCTGCTCGACGCCGTCGTCGATTACCTGCCGTCGCCGCTCGACGTGCCGGCCATCAAGGGCATCGACATGAAGGGCAACGAGATCGAGCGCCATGCCTCCGATTCCGAGCCGCTCGCTTTGCTCGCCTTCAAGATCATGGACGACCCGTTCGTCGGCACCATCACCTTCTGCCGCATCTATTCGGGCAAGCTCGAAAGCGGCACCGGCGTGGTGAATTCGACCAAGGACCGCAAGGAACGCGTCGGCCGCATGCTGTTGATGCATGCCAACAACCGCGAAGACATCAAGGAGGCCTATGCCGGCGACATCGTGGCGCTGGCCGGCCTCAAAGAGGTCCGCACCGGCGACACGCTGTGCGATGCGCAGAAGCCCGTCATCCTCGAGAAGATGGAATTTCCCGAACCGGTCATCGAGATCGCGATCGAGCCGAAATCGAAGGCCGACCAGGAAAAGCTCGGCGTGGCGCTGGCGAAGCTGGTCGCCGAAGACCCGTCGTTCCGCGTCAACACCGACCCGGAGTCCGGCCAGACCATCATCCGCGGCATGGGCGAACTGCATCTCGACATCAAGGTCGACATCCTCAAGCGCACCTATAAAGTGGACGCCAATATCGGCGCGCCGCAGGTCGCCTATCGCGAGAGGATCACCCGTTCGGCCACCGTCGACTACACCCACAAGAAGCAGACCGGCGGTCACGGCCAGTTCGCGCGCATCAAGATCGTGGCCGAGCCGGGCCAGCCCGGCGCCGGCTTCGTGTTCGAGAACGAGATCGTCGGCGGCTCGGTCCCGCGGGAATTTTTCCCGGCGGTCGAGAAGGGTCTCGAAGGGTCGTTGGGCTCCGGCGTTCTCGCCGGCTTCCCGGTCGTCGATCTCAAGGTGAGCCTCGTCGACGGCGCCTCCCACGACGTCGATTCCTCGGCGATGGCGTTCGAGATTTGCGCGCGCGCGGCGATGCGCGAGGCGCTGCAGAAGGGCGGCCCGGTGCTGCTCGAGCCGGTCATGAAGGTCGAGGTGGTGACGCCGGAGGACTATACCGGCTCGGTCATCGGCGATCTGAATTCGCGGCGCGGCCAGATTCAGGGCCAGGACATGCGCGGCAACGCCAACGTCATCTCGGCGATGGTGCCGCTCGCCAACATGTTCTCCTACGTCAACAATCTGCGCTCGATGTCGCAGGGGCGCGCCACGTTCACGATGCAGTTCGACCACTACGCCGAAGTGCCGAAAGCCATCGCCGAAGAGGTGCAGGCGAAGTTCGCCTGATCAGGAATTAACAGGAATTAGAGCAGAGCCGGAACGGAGAGTCCCATGGCCAAGGAAAAATTCAACCGCAACAAGCCGCATTGCAATATCGGCACGATCGGTCACGTCGATCACGGCAAGACGTCGTTGACGGCGGCGATCACCAAGGTATTGGCGGAGACGGGTCAGGCCCACTACACGGCCTACGATCAGATCGACAAGGCGCCGGAAGAGAAGGCGCGCGGCATCACCATCGCGACCGCCCACGTCGAGTATGAGACCAACAAGCGTCACTACGCGCACGTCGACTGTCCGGGCCACGCCGACTACGTGAAGAACATGATCACCGGCGCAGCCCAGATGGACGGCGCGATCCTGGTGGTGAGCGCGGCCGACGGCCCGATGCCGCAGACCCGCGAGCACATCCTGCTCGCCCGCCAGGTCGGCGTGCCGGCGCTGGTCGTGTTCCTCAACAAAGTCGACATGGTGGACGATCCCGAACTGCTCGAACTGGTCGAGCTCGAGGTGCGGGAATTGCTCTCCAAGTACAATTTCCCCGGCGACAAGATCCCGGTGGTCAAGGGCTCGGCGCTGTGCGCGCTCGAGGACAGGGATCCGAAGCTCGGCCACGACGCGATCCTGGAGCTGATGAAGGCGGTCGACGACTATATCCCGCAGCCGGAGCGGCCGAAGGATCAGCCGTTCCTGATGCCGGTCGAAGACGTGTTCTCGATCTCCGGCCGCGGCACGGTCTGCACCGGCCGCATCGAGCGCGGCGTCATCAAGGTCGGCGAGGAAGTCGAGATCGTCGGCATCAAGCCGACCACCAAGACCACCGTCACCGGCGTCGAAATGTTCCGCAAGCTGCTCGACCAGGGTGAGGCCGGCGACAACGTCGGTTGCCTGTTGCGCGGCACCAAGCGCGAGGAAGTCGAGCGCGGCCAGGTGCTGTGCAAGCCGGGTTCGGTGAAGCCGCACACCAAGTTCAAGGCCGAGGCCTACATCCTCACCAAGGAAGAGGGCGGGCGCCACACGCCGTTCTTCACCAATTACCGGCCGCAATTCTACTTCCGCACCACGGACGTGACCGGGGTGGTGACATTGCCGGAGGGCACCGAAATGGTCATGCCCGGCGACAATATCGCCATGGAAGTGACGCTGATCGTGCCGATCGCCATGGAAGAGAAGCTGCGTTTCGCCATTCGCGAAGGTGGCCGCACCGTCGGCGCCGGCGTGGTGGCGAGCATCATCGAGTAGGGCGAATAGGGAGCGGCGAATAGCGAATGGATCGACCTCTATTCGCTACTCGTAATTCGCAATTCGCCATTCGCGCACACAAGAGATCGTGAAATGAACGGCCAGAACATAAGAATCCGGCTCAAGGCGTTCGATCATCGCATCCTCGATGCGTCGACGCGCGAGATCGTCAACACGGCCAAGCGCACCGGCGCCCAGGTCCGTGGCCCGATCCCGCTGCCGACCAAGATCGAGAAGTTCACGGTCAACCGCTCGCCGCATGTCGACAAGAAAAGCCGCGAGCAGTTCGAAATGCGCACGCACAAGCGTCTGCTCGACATCGTCGATCCGACGCCGCAGACGGTCGACGCGCTGATGAAGCTCGATCTCGCCGCCGGCGTCGACGTCGAAATCAAGCTCTAAGGCCTGGAGAAGATAGACATGCGTTCCGGGGTGCTCGCGCAAAAAGTCGGGATGACGCGTCTCTTCACCGAGACCGGCGAGCATGTGCCGGTCACGGTGCTGCGGCTCGGCAACTGCCAGGTCATCGGCCACCGTACCAAGGACAAGAACGGCTACGTCGCGCTCCAGCTCGGCGCCGGCGTACGCAAGGTGCAGAGGACAACCAGGGCCGACCGCGGCCATTTCGCCGTCGCCAAGGTCGAACCCAAACGCAAGCTTGCCGAATTCCGCGTCGACGACGATGCGCTGATTCCGGTCGGCGCCGAGATCACCGCCGACCATTTCGTCGTCGGCCAATATGTCGACGTCACCGGCACCTCGACCGGCAAGGGATTTGCCGGCGGCATGAAGCGCTGGAACTTCGCCGGCCTGCGGGCGAGCCATGGTGTGTCGATCTCGCATCGCTCGATCGGGTCGACCGGCGGTCGCCAGGATCCTGGCAAGACATTCAAGAACAAGAAGATGCCGGGCCATCTCGGCGTCGATCGGGTGACCACGCTCAATCTCAAAGTCCGCCAGACCGACGTGGCGCGCGGCTTGATCCTGGTCGAAGGCGCCGTTCCCGGCGTCAAGGGCGGCTGGATCACGGTGCGCGACGCCGTGAAGAAAAAGCTGCCGGACGGCGTGCCGAAGCCCGGCAAGTTCAAGCTCGCCGACAATGCGGCGACCGCGCCCGTCGCGGTCGGCCAGGAAGGGGAGGGCGCGTGATATGGAAATGAAAGTCACGTCGCTCGACGGCAAGGAGGCCGGTTCGGTCACGCTGTCCGACGCCATTTTCGGCCTCGAACCGCGCACCGACCTCATCCACCGCTGCGTGGTCTGGCAGCTGGCGAAACGCCGGAGCGGCACGCATGAAGTGAAGAACCGGGCGGACATCCACCGCACCGGCAAGAAGATGTACCGGCAGAAGGGAACCGGCTCGGCGCGGCACGGCTCGGCGCGCGTCAACCTGTTTCGCGGCGGCGGCCGTTCGTTCGGTCCGCACACCCGCAGCCACGAAATCGGGCTGCCCAAGAAGGTGCGCGCGCTCGCGCTGCGCCATGCGCTCTCGGCCAAGGCGAAGGACGGCGGCATTCTGGTCATCGACGCGCTCGCCGTCACGGCAGCCAAGACCAAGGCGCTGCGCGGCCAGTTCGACAAGCTCGGCCTCTCCAATGCGCTGTTCATCGACGGCGCCGAAGTCGCAGCCGACGTGAAGAGCGCCGCGCGCAACATCCCGAATATCGACGTGCTGCCGGTCGCCGGCATCAACGTCTATGACATCATGCGCCGGCACAAGCTGGTCCTGACCCGCGCCGCCGTCGATGCCCTGGAGGCGCGATTCAAATGACCACCACCGATCCGCGCCATTACGACGTCATCGTCGCGCCGCTCATCACCGAGAAGGCGACCAACGCGTCCGAATTCAACAAGGTCGTGTTCAAGGTCGCGATGACCGCGACCAAGCCGCAGATCAAGGAAGCGGTCGAGAAGCTGTTCGACGTCAAGGTCAAGAGCGTGAACACGCTGCTCCGCAAGGGCAAAATACGGGTGTTCAAAGGCCGCTACGGCCGCACCTCCGATACCAAACGCGCGATCGTGACCCTCGAAGAGGGCCAGAAGATCGACGTGACCACGGGGCTGTAAGGAGCGGGCGATGGCACTCAAGAGCTATAATCCGGTCACTGCGGGCCAACGTCAGTTGGTCCTCGTCGATCGCACGGGGCTGCACACCGGCAAGCCGGTCAAGGCGCTCACCGAGGGCAAGAATTCGACCGGCGGCCGCAACAACAACGGCCGCATCACCTCGCGCTATCGCGGCGGCGGCCATAAGCAGGCCTATCGCACGATCGACTTCAAGCGCCGCAAGTTCGACCTGCCGGCCAAGGTCGAGCGGATCGAATACGATCCGAACCGCACCGCCTTCATCGCGCTGATCAAATACGAGGACGGCGAACTCGCTTACATCCTGGCGCCGCAGCGGCTCGCGGCCGGCGACACCATCGTGGCCGGCGAGCACGTCGACGTGAAGCCGGGCAATGCCATGCCGATCGCCAGCATTCCGGTCGGCACCATCGTGCACAATATCGAGCTGAAGATCGGCAAAGGCGGCCAGATCGCGCGGTCGGCCGGCGCCTACGCGCAGATCGTCGGCCGCGATGGCGAATACGTGATCTTGCGGCTCAATTCGGGCGAGCAGCGCCTGGTTCACGGCCGCTGCATCGCGTCCGTCGGCGCGGTGTCGAACCCGGACAATATGAATATTTCGATCGGCAAAGCGGGGCGGACGCGCTGGATGGGCCGTCGCGGCCACGTCCGCGGCGAGACCATGAACCCGGTCGATCATCCGCTCGGCGGGCGCACGCGCGGCGGCCGGCATCCGGTGACGCCGTGGGGCAAGCCGACCAGGGGTAAGAAGACCCGCACCAACAAGAGCACGGCGAAGTTCATCATGATGAGCCGCCACGCCCGCAAGAAGCAGAAGTAGGAGCGATCATGACGCGTTCGGTCTGGAAGGGTCCGTTTGTCGACGGCTATCTGCTGAAAAAGGCGGATGCCGCGCGCTCGACCGGACGCCACGAGATGATCCGCATCTGGTCGCGGCGTTCGACTATTCTGCCGCAATTCGTCGGCCTGACCTTCGGCGTCTATAACGGCCAGAAGCACATCCCGGTGATCGTCACCGAGGAAATGGTCGGCCACAAATTCGGTGAATTCGCGCCGACCCGCTCGTTCTACGGCCATTCGTCCGATCGCAAGGCCAAACGCAGCAGCGGCGGCGGTGGCGGGTCCGAAGGCGCGGCGCCGGCCGCCGCGTCGGCGGCGGGCGGCTCGTGAGGCTGGGAGAGTTCCGATGAGCAAGAAAAAGCGCGAGCGCGCGCTGGCCGACAACGAGGCCCAGGCGGTGGTCCGCATGCTGCGGATCAGCCCGCAGAAGCTCAACCTCCTTGCCCAGCTCATCCGCGGCAAGAAGGTCGAGACCGCGCTCGCCGATCTCGAATTCTCGCGCAAGCGCATCGCCCGCGACGTGCGCAAATGCCTGGAATCGGCGATCGCCAATGCGGAAAACAATCACGACCTCGATGTCGACGATCTCGTCGTCGCCGAGGCTCATGTCGGCAAGGCTCTCGTGATCAAGCGGCATTCGCCGCGGGCGCGTGGCCGCATGGGAGCGATTTTCAAGCCGTTCTCGCACCTCACCATCGTGGTGCGCGAGGTCGAGGCGCAGGCATAGCCCCTTCCTTCCCGCCCCGCTTGCGGGGCAGGAAGGATCAAGGGTTCAGGAGAGCACTATGGGTCAGAAGGTCAATCCGATCGGGCTGCGGCTCGGCATCAACCGCACCTGGGATTCGCGCTGGTACGCCGGCAAGGCGAGCTATGGCGCCTTGCTCCATGAAGACATGGAAATCCGCAAAGTGCTGATGAAGGAGCTCAAGCAGGCCGCGGTGTCGAAGATCGTGATCGAGCGGCCGCACAAGAAGTGCCGCGTCACCATCCATTCGGCGCGGCCCGGCGTCGTCATCGGCAAGAAGGGCGCCGACATCGAAAAGCTGCGCCGGCAAGTCGCCAAACTCACCGACAGCGATGTCGTCATCAACATCGTGGAGATCCGCAAACCCGAACTCGACGCGCAGCTCGTCGCCGAATCGATCGCGCAGCAGCTCGAACGCAGAGTGGCGTTTCGTCGCGCCATGAAGCGCGCCGTGCAGTCGGCGATGCGGCTCGGCGCCGGCGGCATCCGCATCAATTGCTCGGGCCGGCTCGGCGGCGCCGAAATCGCGCGCATGGAATGGTATCGCGAGGGCCGCGTGCCGTTGCACACGCTGCGCGCCGACGTCGATTACGGCGTCGCCACCGCATTCACCACCTACGGCACCTGCGGCGTGAAGGTCTGGATCTTCAAGGGCGAGATCATGGAGCACGACCCGATGGCGCAGGACAAGCGCATGGCCGAGGGCGATACCGGCCGGCCGCGGCGGGACGCGGCGTGAGCGAGCGGATGGGATTAGAGGCTTAAAGCCATGCTGCAACCGATGCGAACGAAATTCCGCAAGGCGCACAAGGGCCGCATCAAAGGCATCGCCACGAGTGCGGTCAACCTTGCGTTCGGTCAGTTCGGCCTCAAAGCGATGGAGCCGGAGCGGGTCACCGCGCGCCAGATCGAGGCGGCGCGCCGCGCGCTGACCCGGCACATGAAGCGCTCGGGCCGGGTCTGGATTCGCCTGTTCCCGGACGTGCCGGTGTCGAAAAAGCCGCTCGAAGTGCGCATGGGCTCGGGCAAGGGCACGCCGGAATTGTGGGTCGCCCGTGTCAAGCCGGGCCGTATTCTGTTCGAGATCGACGGCGTCCCGGTCAACGTCGCCAAGGAGGCGCTGGCGCTCGCCGCCGCCAAATTGCCGATCAAGACCCGTTTCGTCGAGCGGATTAGCGAGTAGGCGTCATGAAACCGGCCGATATCAGACAGATGACGATCGATCAGATCGACGACGAGGTGCTCAAGCTCAAGAAGGAGCACTTCAACCTGCGTTTCCAGCGCGCCAGCGGGCAGTTGGAGAATACCGCGCGCGTGCGGGAAGTGCGGCGCGACATCGCGCGGCTGAAGACGATCGCGCGCAACAAGCGCCCGGCTCCGGCTAAACAAGCCGCGGCGAAGAGCTAAAGAGGATCAAGATGCCGAAGCGTACCCTTCAGGGCGTCGTGGTGAGCGACAAGCAGGCGAAGACACTGGTGGTGAAAGTCGAGCGCCGCTTCACCCATCCCTTGTTCAAGAAGACGGTGCGCCGTTCGAAGAAGTATTACGCGCACGACGAGAACAACGAGTTCAAGGTCGGCGACATCGTGTGGATCGAAGAGCATCGCCCCATTTCCAAGCTCAAGCGCTGGGCGGTGGTGCGCGGCGAGAAGAAGAAGGCATCGTGAGCGTCATGCGACCGGAATGGAACGAGTGGGGTAACCCATGATCCAGATGCAGACCAATCTCGACGTGGCCGATAATTCCGGCGCACGGCGTGTCATGTGCATCAAAGTGCTCGGTGGTTCGAAGCGCAAATACGCCACCATCGGCGACGTCATCGTCGTTTCGGTGAAGGAGGCGATTCCGCGCGGCCGCGTCAAGAAGGGCGACGTGATGAAGGCGGTGATCGTGCGGGTCGCCAAGGACATCAAGCGTGCCGACGGCTCGGTCATCCGTTTCGACCGCAATGCCGCGGTGCTGATCAATCCGCAGATGGAGCCGGTCGGCACCCGCATTTTCGGGCCCGTGCCGCGCGAGCTGCGGGCCAAGAACCACATGAAAATCATCTCGCTCGCGCCCGAGGTGCTGTGATGGCGGCGCGGATCAAAAAGGGCGACACGGTGGTCGTGATCGCGGGACGCGACAAGGGCCGCAGCGGCGAGGTCATCGAGATGCGTCGCGATGACGGTCGCCTGCTGGTGCGCGGCGTCAATATGGTGAAGCGGCATCAGCGGCAGAGCGCGACGCAGGAGGGCGGCATCATTTCCAAGGAAGCGCCGATCCACCTGTCCAACGTGGCGCTGGCCGATCCCAAGGACGGCAAGCCGACCCGGGTCGGCTTCAAAATCGTGGGCAGCGGCGAGGAGCGTAAGAAAGTGCGCGTCGCCAAGCGCTCGGGAGTCGAGATCGATGGCTGATAAGAAGGACGACAAACAGGCGAAGAAGCCGGAAAAGTCGACGCGACCGCCGACCGCCGAGCAGACCGTCAAGGCCGCGAAGGACGACAAGAAGGCGGCGAAGCAGGCCCGCGCCGACAAGGCTGCGAAGGACGAAAAGGCCGGCAAGCCTGCGGCTCCCCGCGAGCCCGAGGCGCGCGTGCCGGCGCGGCTTCGCGTCGAGTTCGACGAAACCATCCGCGCCAAGCTTGCCGAGCAGTTCGGCTACAAGAACCGTTTCCAGGTGCCGACGCTGGACAAGGTCGTCATCAATATGGGCATCGGCGAAGGCGTCGCCGACCGCAAGAAAGTCGACGGCGCCGCGGCCGATCTGGCGCTGATCGCCGGCCAGAAGCCGGTCATCACCAAGGCGCGCAAGTCGATCGCGACCTACAAGCTGCGCGACGGTCAGGCGATCGGCTGCAAGGTGACGCTGCGCAAGGCGCGCATGTACGAGTTCCTCGACCGGCTGATCAACATCGCGCTGCCGCGGGTGCGGGACTTTCGCGGCTTGAACCCGAAAAGCTTCGACGGCCGCGGCAACTACACGCTCGGTGTCAAGGAACACATCGTGTTCCCGGAGATCGATTACGACAAGGCCGCCGATATCTGGGGCATGGATATCACCGTATGCACCACCGCGCGCACCGACGACGAGGCGCGCGCTTTGTTGACGGCATTCAATTTTCCGTTCCGGCAGTGAGGCCGCTCGAGCCTCAGACGCGGATACGCGAGGAGAACTAGATGGCGAAGAAGAGTTCGATCGAGAAGAACAACCGGCGTCGCAAGATGACGAAATCCTATTCCGGACGGCGCGCCCGGCTGAAAGCGATTGTGCGCGACAAGTCGAAGCCGGTCGAGGAGCGCTTCGCCGCCACGCTCAAGCTTGCCGAATTGCCGCGCAATTCGTCCGCCACCCGCATCCGCAACCGTTGCGAATTGACGGGCCGGCCGCGCGCCTACTACCGCAAGCACAAATTGTCGCGCATCGCGCTCCGCGAACTCGGCTCGAAGGGATTGATCCCGGGCCTGGTGAAGTCGAGCTGGTGAGGAGATCCGCACGATGTCCATGAACGATCCGCTCGGCGATCTTCTCACCCGCATCCGCAACGCGCAGATGCGTAACAAGGGCAAGGTCTCCTCGCCGAATTCGCGGCTGCGCGAAAGCGTGCTCGAAGTGCTCAAGAACGAAGGCTATATCCGCGGCTATGCGGTGGTCGAAAAGGACGGCCGCGCGGAAATCGAGATCGAACTGAAATATTTCGACGGCGAACCGGTCATCCGCGAGATCGAGCGGGTGTCGAAGCCCGGCCGCCGCGTTTACACCTCGGTCAAGAACATGCCGCGCATCAATAACGGGCTCGGCGTCACCATCGTTTCGACACCGAAAGGCGTCATGGCCGACCACGACGCCCGCGACGCCAATGTCGGCGGCGAAATCCTTTGTACGGTGTTCTGATGTCTCGAATCGGCAAAAAAGCGATTCCCGTGCCGGCCGGCGTCACCGCCAATGTCGAGGGCCAGACCGTGAAGGTCAAAGGCCCCAAAGGCGCGCTCCAGGTCGCCTTGCACGACGACGTGGCCGTCACGCTCGAGGGCGGCCAGATCAAGGTCGATCCGCGCGCCGAGACCAAGCGGGCGCGCTCGCAATGGGGCACCTCGCGCACGCTGATCGCCAATCTGATCGCGGGCGTCACCAAGGGTTTCGAGCAGCGGCTCGAGATCAACGGCGTCGGCTATCGCGCGGCGGTGCAGGGCAAGAACCTGCAGATCGCGCTCGGCTACAGCCACGACATCGTCTACCCGATCCCGGAGGGCATCACGATCGCCACCCCGCGGCCGGTCGAAATCGTGATTTCCGGCAGCGATCGCCAGAAGGTCGGCCAGGTCGCCGCCGAGATCCGCGAATACCGGCCGCCGGAGCCCTACAAAGGCAAGGGCATCAAATATTCCGACGAACGCATCTTCCGCAAGGAAGGCAAGAAGAAGTAACGGAGCCGCGTGATGACCAAGCTCAGCGACAGGAACTTGCGACGGCAGGGGCGCGTGCGCGGTGCATTGCGCCGGGCCGCGGGCGAGCGCAAGCGGCTATCGGTTTACCGCTCCTCCAAGCACATCTACGCGCAGCTGATCGACGACGAACAGGGCGTCACGGTGGTGTCGGCGTCCTCGATCGAAAAGCCGAACCGCGAAAGCTTGAAGACCGGCGCCAGCGTCGATGCCGCGAAGGCGGTGGGCAAGCTGATCGCCGAACGCGCGCAGCAGAAGGGCATCAAGGACGTGGTGTTCGACCGCGGCAGCTATCTCTATCACGGCAGGGTCAAGGCCCTGGCCGACGCCGCCCGCGAGGGCGGATTGAATTTCTGATCAGGGCAACCAGTCGGCAAACGAGTTCGATAGGCAACAAGGCGCACAAATATGGCACGTGAACCCCGCGAGCGAAGGAACGAAGAGCGCGACAGCGAGTTCGTCGACAAGCTCGTGCACATCAACCGCGTCGCCAAAGTCGTGAAGGGTGGACGTCGTTTTGGTTTTGCCGCGTTAGTGGTGGTCGGCGACCAGAAGGGTCGCGTCGGCTTCGGCCACGGCAAGGCGCGCGAAGTGCCGGAGGCGATCCGCAAGGCGACCGACGCCGCCAAGCGCGGGCTCACCCGCGTGCCGCTGCGCGAAGGCCGCACGCTGCATCACGACGTCGCCGGCCGTCACGGCGCCGGCAAGGTTTATCTGCGCGCCGCGCCTCCCGGCACCGGCATCATCGCCGGCGGGCCGATGCGCGCGGTGTTCGAGACGCTCGGCATGCAGGACGTGGTGGCGAAGTCGATCGGCACCTCGAACCCCTACAATGTGGTGCGCGCCACTTTCGACGCGCTCAAGCACCAGGATTCGCCGCGCTCGGTCGCCGCCCGCCGCAACGTCAAGGTCTCGACGCTGCAAGCGCGCCGCCGCGATGTCGACGCCGAACAGACGACCGAATAAGGACGGAGGACGCCATGAACGCCGATAGCACAGCGGGCAAGAAGGCGGGCAAGACCGTCAAAATCCGGCAGACCGGCAGTCCGGCGCGCCGCATCCACACCCAGCGTGAAACCCTGATCGGGCTGAAGCTCAATAGGATCGGCCGTGTTTCCGAGCTCGTCGATACGCCGGCGACCCGCGGCATGATCGCCAAAGTCGCCCATCTCGTCGAAGTGGTGGGCAAGGAATAACAGTCGCCGTCATGGCCGGGCTTGTCCCGGCCATCCACGTCTTTGCCTCCGCACGCAAGATGTGGAGGCCGGGCATGACGGATCAAGAACGAGGACGTGTGATGAAACTCAGTGACCTCTCAGGCAGCCCCGGCGCCCGCAAGACCGGCAAGCGCATCGGTCGCGGCATCGGCTCCGGCAAAGGCAAGACCGGCGGCCGCGGCGGCAAGGGCCAGACCGCGCGCTCCGGCGTGCGCATCAAGGGCTTCGAGGGCGGCCAGATGCCGCTGCATCGTCGCTTGCCCAAGCGCGGTTTCAAGAACACGATGTTCGCGCTCAAGCTCAACGAGGTGAATCTGGGCCGCATCCAGACCGCGATCGACGCCGGCCTGCTCGACGCCGGCAGCACGATCGACGCCGCGGCGCTGATCAAAGCCGGCCTGCTGCGCCGGGCCAAGGACGGCGTGCGGCTGCTCGGCGCCGGCGAGATCAAGGCGAAAGCCGCGTTTGCGGTCTACGGCGCGTCGAAATCGGCGGTGGCCGCGGTCGAGAAGGCCGGCGGCACCGTCGAAATCCTTGCGCCCAAGGCGGCGACGGGCGAGCAGGCGGCTTGATGCCTATATAGGCCGGGGCCAACACGGAGCACTGACGGATGGTCTCTGCAGCGGAACAACTGGCAGCCAATCTCAACTTTTCGGCGCTCGCCAAGGCCGACGAGCTGAAGAAGCGCATCTGGTTCACCCTCGGCGCGCTCCTGGTCTATCGGCTCGGCACCTATATCCCGCTGCCGGGCATCGATCCGAACGCCTGGGACCAGATCTTCCAATCCCAGGCCGGCGGCATTTTGGGCATGTTCAACATGTTCGCCGGCGGCGGCATCCACCGCATGGCGATCTTCGCGCTCAACATCATGCCCTACATCTCGGCGTCGATCATCATTCAGTTGATGACGACGGTGTCGCCCACCCTCGAACAGCTCAAGAAAGAGGGCGAAGCGGGTCGCAAGACGATCAACCAGTACACGCGCTATCTGACCGTGGTGCTGGCGGCGTTCCAGGCCTACGGCATTTCCGTCGGCCTCGAAGGCGCGAGCAGCGTCGTCACCGATCCCGGCCTGTTCTTCCGCGTCTCGACCGTGATCACGTTGACCGGCGGCACGATGTTCCTGATGTGGCTCGGCGAGCAGATCACCCAGCGCGGCATCGGCAACGGCACCTCGCTGATCATCATGTCGGGCATCGTCGCGCAATTGCCGTCGGCCATTGCCGGCACGCTCGAACTCGGCCGCCAAGGCGCGCTTTCGACCGGACTGATCCTCATCGTGCTGGTGATGGCGGTCGCCGTCATCACTTTCATCGTCTTCATCGAGCGCGCGCAGCGCCGCTTGCTGATCCAATATCCGAAGCGCCAAGTCGGCAACCGGATGTTCGAGGGCCAGTCCTCGCATCTGCCGCTCAAGCTGAATACTTCGGGCGTCATCCCGCCGATCTTCGCGTCCTCGCTGCTGTTGCTGCCGACGACGATCGCCAATTTCACCGCCGGCCAGGGGCCGGGCTGGCTCACCATCATCACCACGCAGCTCGCGCATGGCCGGCCGCTGTTCCTCTTGCTCTATGTCGGGCTGATCGTGTTCTTCGCCTTCTTCTATACGGCGATCGTGTTCAATCCGACCGAGACCGCCGACAACCTGAAAAAGCACGGCGGTTTCATTCCCGGCATCCGGCCCGGCGAACGCACGGCCGAATACATCGATTACGTGCTGTCGCGGATCACCGTCATCGGCGCGGGCTATCTTGCGGTCGTTTGCCTGTTTCCGGAAATGCTGATTTCGTATGCGGCGGTGCCGTTCTATTTCGGCGGCACGTCGCTTCTGATCGTGGTCAGCGTCACCATGGATACGGTGGCGCAGGTCCAGGGCTACCTATTGGCCCACCAATACGAAGGCCTGATAAAAAGATCGAAACTGAGGGGACGCCGTCGATGAGATTGATCCTGCTCGGCCCGCCGGGGGCTGGCAAGGGAACGCAGGCTCTGCGACTTGTCGCCAAATACGGAATTGTTCAACTCTCGACCGGCGACATGCTGCGCGCCGCCGTGAAGGCCGGCACGCCGATCGGGCTTCAGGCCAAAGAGATCATGGCCAGCGGCGGATTGGTGCCGGACAATATCGTGGTCGGCATCGTCGGCCAGCGCATCGAAGAGCCCGATGCCTGCAAGGGCTTCATCCTCGACGGCTTCCCGCGCACCGTGCCGCAGGCGGTCGCGCTCGACCGCATGCTCTCGACCAGGGGAATAGCCCTCGATGCGGTCATCGAACTTCGCGTCGACGAGGATGCGCTGGTGCGCCGCATCGAAACCCGCATCGCCGAGATGAAGGCGCGCGGCGAGGCGTTGCGCGACGACGACAGCCCGGAAGTGCTGCATAAGCGGCTCGAGGCCTACCGCGAGCAAACCGCCCCGCTGATCGCCTATTATCGCGAGCAGGGCGTGTTGCGCACGGTCGACGGCATGGCGCCGATCGCGGACGTGACCGCGGCCATCGACAAAGCCTTGCCGGAGGAGCCGATCGCCGCCGGGATGCACGAAAGCAAAAAAAAAAGCGAAGAGCTAAACTCGTAAAGTCGCGGCGGCCAGGTCAAGCGAAGCAGAAGCCCGGTCGCACGAGCATAGGAAAGAAGTCCGCAAGAGCCGCGACCGGCGCCCGTAAAGGGCCGGAAAGAGGCAAAATCGCGCCGGAAAGCAGCAAAGCCGGGAAAATCCGCAAACGGTGATTGACTTTGTGCACGAAAACGTTAGGCGAGGTTGACGACAGCGCGGGGAATCCATTAATAAGCCCCGAATATCCAGTCGGAGATTGAGCAGCGATTGCCAAGCCATTGCGGCAGGCAGGCGCTGGCTTTTTACGTTTGTGGCCTTCTCAGGCGACATTGGAACCGGAAGAGAGAGCGGCTTGGCGCCATCGATAGCCCTGTTCGGGCTTTGTGCGCGGGTCGCCGCAAGGAGTAACTGACTTGGCTCGTATCGCTGGCGTCAACCTACCGACCAACAAGCGCATCGTGATCGCGCTGCAATACATCTATGGCATCGGCGGCGCCAAGGCGCACCAGATCCTGGACAAAGTGTCGATTCCCGAATCGCGCCGGGTGTCGCAATTGACCGACCAGGAAGTGCTCCAGCTCCGTGAGGTCATCGACCGCGATTATATGGTCGAGGGCGATCTGCGGCGCGAAGTCGCGATGAACATCAAGCGGCTGATGGATCTCGGCTGCTATCGGGGCCTGCGCCACCGCCGCGGCCTCCCGGTGCGGGGCCAGCGCACGCACACCAACGCCCGGACCCGCAAGGGCCCGGCTAAGGCGATCGCCGGCAAGAAGAAATAGCGCATTCCCCCTCCTTTCCCACCCGCCCAGGCGGGGAAGGGAAGGGCGGGGCCAACGGCACCGGAGCCGCGGGCTCCGATCCGCGAAAGGGTTCAAAATGGGTAAAGAAGCCACGCGCGTCCGCCGACGCGAACGCAAGAACATCGCGTCGGGCGTCGCGCACGTGAACGCGTCGTTCAACAACACGATGATCACGATAACAGACGTTCAAGGCAATAGTATTGCATGGTCGTCGGCCGGCACGATGGGCTTCAAGGGCTCGCGCAAGTCGACGCCTTATGCGGCGCAAGTCGCCGCCGAGGATGCCGCCAAGAAGGCGCAGGAGCACGGCATGCGCACCCTCGAAGTCGAGGTCGCCGGCCCCGGTTCGGGTCGCGAATCGGCTTTGCGCGCGTTGCAGGCGGCCGGTTTCACCATCACCTCGATCCGCGACGTGACGCCGATCCCGCACAACGGCTGCCGCCCGCGCAAGCGGCGGCGGGTTTAGGACGCCCGGTCGATGGAACAAATGGAAGATCTGCAGCCGCTCGATACCCCCAATTTTGGCCCCACGGAGCGGAGTGGGGCGCGCGACAAAATCGTGCCGCTTAACGCGATGGGTGACAACGTGACAATCCAGAAGAATTGGCAGGAACTGATCAGGCCGAACAAGTTGCAGGTCAGCGCCGGTGCCGATACGCGGCGTTCGGCGACCGTGGTGGCCGAACCGCTCGAACGCGGTTTCGGCGTGACGCTTGGTAACGCGCTGCGCCGTATCCTGCTGTCGTCGCTGCAAGGCGCCGCGGTGCAATCGGTGCATATCGACGGCGTGTTGCACGAATTTTCCTCGATTGCCGGCGTGCGCGAGGACGTGACCGACATCGTGCTCAACATCAAGGATATCGCCATCAAGATGCAGGGCGACGGCCCCAAGCGCATGGTGGTGAAGAAGCAGGGTCCCGGCACCGTCACGGCAAGCGACATTCAGACCGTCGGCGACATCGTCGTGCTCAACCCCGACCTGGTGCTGTGCACGCTCGACGAGGGCGCCGAAATCCGCATGGAATTCACGGTGAACACCGGCAAGGGCTATGTCCCGGCCGAGCGCAACCGTCCGGAGGATGCGCCGATCGGGTTGATCCCGGTCGACAGCCTGTATTCGCCGGTGCGCAGGGTGTCCTACAAGGTCGAGAACACCCGCGAAGGCCAGATCCTCGACTACGACAAGCTGACTTTGACGATCGAGACCAACGGTGCGCTGAGCCCCGAAGATGCGCTCGCCTACGCCGCGCGCATCCTGCAGGACCAGCTCAACGTGTTCGTGAATTTCGAGGAGCCGAAGCGCGAGACCACGCACGAGGCGATCCCCGATCTCGCCTTCAATCCGGCCTTCCTCAAGAAGGTCGACGAGCTCGAACTGTCGGTGCGTTCGGCCAACTGCCTGAAGAACGACAATATCGTCTATATCGGCGATCTGGTGCAGAAGACCGAGGCCGAAATGCTGCGGACGCCGAATTTCGGCCGCAAGTCGCTCAACGAGATCAAGGAAGTGCTGGTGCAGATGGGCCTGCATCTCGGTATGGAAGTTCCCGGCTGGCCGCCGGAAAACATCGACGAACTGGCCAAGCGCTTCGAAGACCATTACTGACCAGGGAACAGCAATTAGAATTCAGTAATCAGAACTTTCTGATCGCTGGCCACTGATCCCTGTGTCCGGAGGACACGATGAACCACGGCAAGACTCACCGCAAATTCAACCGGCGCTCGGATCATCGCCGCTCGATGCTGGCCAATCTCGCCGCCTCGCTGATCAAGCATGAGCAGATCGTCACCACGCTGCCCAAGGCCAAGGATCTGCGGCCGGTGGTCGAGAAGCTGGTGACGCTCGGCAAGCGCGGCGGGCTGCACGCGCGCCGCCAGGCGATCGCGCAGATGCGCGACATCGCCATGGTCAAGAAGCTCTTCGACGTGATCGGTCCGCGCTACAAGGAGCGCAACGGCGGTTACACGCGCGTGCTGAAGGCCGGCTATCGCTACGGCGATTCGGCAGCGGTGGCGGTCATCGAATTCGTCGATCGCGACGTCGACGCCAAGGGCCTCGATTCCGGGCCGGTCCAGGCGCGCAGCGAAGAGGCCGCTCCGGCGCTGGCGTAAGAGCAAAACGGCGGGCGTCATGACGCCCTTCTACCGCCTCGGTCGAATGCCTATATTTCGGCGCATTGAATCGGGGTCTTTCATGCCGCGCCCAAATCTGC
>Ga0181539_1000676_pt1 | contig 40749 bp, 33 predicted proteins | sample PEATcosm2014_Bin_46_FD_119767 | JGI IMG/M metagenome (GOLD analysis project Ga0181539, IMG submission 119767) | Peatland microbial communities from MTU Mesocosm Facility, Houghton, MI, USA - PEATcosm2014_Bin23_60_metaG | ecosystem: Environmental > Terrestrial > Soil > Wetlands > Peat | place... | reverse complement strand
TACCAGAAAAAGCGGCAGGAAGGCATGAGCCACGCCTGCGCCTTGCGCTGCCTGGGCCAGCGCCTGCTCAAAATCCTCTGGAAAATAATCCAGACCCGCACCCCATACAACGCCGATGTGCACACCAAAAACCAACTCGCCCACGGGTCATGGGTTCTGCAACTGATGTCCCCAAAACCGGCCTAAATCTCCTGTGAATAACTTCTATGAAAAAGCAATTTACAAGCCAGAGAACAACTTCTGTTCCAGCACGCGGAGATTGTTTCGCATCATCACGATTTTGTGGAAAAAGGATTCCAAAGGCACTTCCTTGCTTTGCAAAGCTGGATCGCTCGGACGCAGGATCATCACCCCGTTCTCCCAACGGCTGGCCATTTGCCCGATCAGCGCATCCTCCCGCTCCAGCCCCAGTTCCTTGATCGTGGCGCTCACCGTCTCCGCCACCAGCGTGCTCAGCGGCACCGCCAGCCCGCTCACTTCGGCCTGCGCCTCCCCCGGCTCCAAATTGGATTGCTCGGGCGCCATCGAGCGCAGGCCGCTGTCAAAGCGGATGTCCGCCAGGTGTTCCGATACGCCCTTGACGGTGCCGATCCCCAAGTCGGGGTGGCGCACCTTCATGCCGACGTGCATGGATTGAAGTCTCATGGTCCGTTGAAAATATGTTCGCGGAGGTTTGCCCCGGGGTCAATTATTCCTCTCCTGGCCCCGGTGCCGCAGCCCGACCGAATGGGCGATGTCCTCAAATTCCTCGTGGGTGATTTCTTCCAGCCGCTTGCCTTTGGCCGCGAGTTGTTCATTGATTTTAATGGCCTTCTCGGTCATCGCCTGGTGCGTTTCCTCCGTGCCCCCGATCAGGGCAAAATTGTCCCCCGTGGTCAGCCGTTTGCAGCCGTCGGAATCCAACCCGATTCCCAGAATCAGCGCGGCCTTTTTCTTTTTCTGCGGCGTGTTCGCCATGATGGCAAAGTATCCCCGATGGGAAGGAGTTCCAAGCCCAAATATCCCTCAGAGCGTGTTTTGAATTTTCAAATCACGCTCTCAGTCGCGCGGATGAAAATTCGACTCCCGGGCCAATTGTTCCCACAGCGTTTTCTCCCGCTCGCTGGTTTTCGGGGGTATCTGGATGCGGGCGACGACAAACAGATCGCCCCGCTCCGCGCCGGGGCCGGGCAGGCCCCGCCCCTTCACGCGCAGCCGCTGCCCATTTTGCGTCCCCGGCGGGATCTTGATGCGGATCGCCCCATTGATTGCCGGCACCGAAACCCCGGCCCCCAGCGCGGCTTCCCACGGCGCGAGATCCAAATCGTAATACAAATTCCCGCCCTCCACCCGGAAATCCGGATGGCTGGCCATGCGCACCCGCAAATACAAGTCCCCCGGCGGACCGCCGCCTTCGCCCGGCTCCCCCTGGCCGGGCACGCGCAGCCGTTGCCCGTCGCGCACCCCCGCGGGGATTTTCACCTTGTGCGTTTGCGTGATCAACACCTGGCCTTCGCCCCCGCAGTGGGAACAGGCCTTGCGCCCGATCGCCCCGGTGCCGTTGCATTCCGGACAGCGGGTGTAGCGCCGCAAACTGATCGCGCGCACCGAGCCGTTGAGCGCCTCTTCCAACGTCACCATCAGCACCGCCTCGATGTCCAGGCCCTTCTCCACCTCGGATTCGGGAGCGGCCCCCTCCCCGCCGAAGCCGCGTCGCCCGCCAAAAAACTGCTCGAAAAAATCGCTGAAGCCGGTGCCGTCGAACTCAAAATTCTCGTGCCCGCCCGTCCCGCCCGGCCGCCCGCCGTAGGTGCGATAGCCTGCCCCGCCGGGCGGGGGCCGGAATTGCCCGCCGTCCTTCCAATCCGCGCCCAGTTGATCGTATCTCTTGCGCTTCTCCGCGTCGCCCAGGACTTCGTAGGCCTCGTTGACCTCCTTGAATTTCTCCTCGGCCGCCTTCTTGTTCTTGTCCTTGGAGACATCGGGGTGGTATTGGCGGGCCAGTTTGCGAAAGGCCGTGTGGATCTCATCCTGGCTGGCGCCCCGCGCCACGCCCAGCGTCTGGTAATAGTCTTTAAATTGAACCGGCATAATTCCGGCCCATGGATTAACACGTTTCTTTTTGGCGCGCGACTTTTATCGTCTCGCCTTTTGTCGTCTCGCCGCCGCCCTCGCGCGCCCGGGGCGGGCCGCCGCGAAAAATCCGCGCCTCCCCGCTGGCATTGCGCAAAACAAGGTTGCTTAATACAAAACATACGCTATACTCATCATAGCGTGAGTCCCGCGGACTGGAAAGAATTGGGCTGGCTCCTGATGCTGATGCCCCTGGGCGTCGTCTTGGGAATCGGCGGCTTCTTTGTCAATTGCGCCCTGCGCCGGGGCCGGCTCCCGGACCCCTTTCCCGCCGGAGACCCGGATGGAGATTTTCCCGCCGCCGCCAAGTTTGGTTTCCACTCTTTTCTCCCTCCTTCCCGCTGGCTGGCTGTCAAATCCGCCAATGCTTCGGCGGTGCTCGCGGCGCTGCGTTTGCAGCATGTGGCGCCCTGTTCATGGGAGGACGGCCTGCGGGAAGCGGGCGCGGACAAGCTCTTTGTTTCGCCGCCGATTTGCGGCTGGGTTTTGGTGGTGGGATCGGGGTTGCCCGAACCGGCGGAAGATGTGGATTTTTGTTACCGGTTCCTCAAGGATTTAAGCCTCAAATTGGGCAACGTCCAGTTCTTCAGCGTCAACCGGGTCCTCAATCATCATGCCTGGGCGCTGCTGGATGGCGGCCGGGTCTTTCGGGCCTATGCGTGGGCGGGCCAGACGCTCTGGAATGAAGGTCTGGTCACCGCCGCGGAAAAAGATTTGGAAATGGTCTGCTTCGATTACGGCTGCGAGGTCAACGCCTTTTCAGCGCGGGAGGCGCTCTCGGGGGATGCCGACAAGCTGAATCAACTGGCGGCCCGCTGGAGCCTGGATCCGGCGGGCCTCCCGCGGGCCACCTGGGAAGTCCATGGCATCGTCGGCGAGTTTTAGCGCAGCGCGATCAGACCGGCCGCGAATAAGAGCGCCAGCATCACCGCGACCAGCCACCAAAACCAACTGATCCCATGCGGCAGCGCCTTCTTCCTGCCGAACTCGCGTTGGACAAAATCCTCATAATCAAAGGACTCATCCGGAAGATTGAGGCTCCCGACGCCAGCCTCTTCCGACCAGCCGGTTTTCTCGTCCGCGCCGCATCCGGGGCACGCCTTGGCGCCGGCGGGCACATCCGCGCCGCAATTTGGGCAAGTTTCAGGCGGCGCCTTCACCGGTTGGAATCCCCCTACGGTTTGATGTCGTCAAAATAATTCCGCACCGCCCCTTGATACGCGCGCGGAACCTCGTCCTGGTTCAGGGCGCTTTGCGCGTCGCTTTGCGCGGTGGCCACGGCCTGCTGGTAGGCCACCGTGCTTTGCCCTTTGATGCTGACTCCTTTGAGCGTGATGCTGGGCATCGGACCGCCGGGGATGAGCTGCGCCTTGAATTTGGTCGGGTTCAAATTATCCGCCAGTTGGGGGTCGCCCCGGTCGGTCAATCCGCGGGGATCACTATCCGGGCGCTGAACCCCGGTATTGTCCCACGAGGCGCTCATTTCGGGATACAGTTGCGAGTCGTCCGGCGTCCAGGTTCCGACGCCGCTGCGGCCCATGCCCGGCTTGCCACCGGCCTGGCCGGGGCGATTGCCGGGATTGCGGCACTGGCCCAGGCACAATTCAGCCTTCTGCAAGGCCGCCAGCGAGGCGTCCAAGGCCTTGGCGTCCTCCATCTGCGCCATGGTTTTCTCCAGCTCCTTGGAGGCGGCGGCCAGGGATTGGGCCGCGCCGGGTTTTTCCCCGTCGCGCAATTGCTGGGCGGCCTGCTTGAGAAAATCGGAAGCTTTGCCGTAGGGGCCGGCGGGCTCCACGGAACGGGCGACTTCATCCAATGTCTTGGCGGCTTGTTCGGCGCTCATGTTGCCGGATTTCAACTGGTTGATCATCCGCTGCATGGTTTGTTGGGCGGCATCGGCCTGGCCGAACTGGAGTTGTTCGGGCAAGTCCTTGCCCTGCCGGTCGGCCTGCTGCTGTTGCTGCTGCATCTTCTGCAAAGCCTGGGCAGTTTCCTTGAGTTTATTCAGGTCGGTGGTGGCCGCCTCCATGTCTTTCTGGAAACTGTCCATCTTGCTGGATTGCAGGGCGGCAATCGCGTCTTCCAGGTTCGGGAGCGGCTGCCCCAAGTCGCGCGCTTGTTGGGCCAGGTCCGAAAGTGTCTGGGACATTTGCTGGCGGGCGGCGCCGGCGCCGGGGGCGTCCCCCTTGGGCATGCTGGCCAGGGCCTTTTGGGCGTTTTGCAAATCGGCGGCCAGCTTCTCCAACGCCTCGGGATTGTCCGCCGATTTGCCGAGGGATTTTTCCAGCGCCTCCATTTCTTTTTGCGCGGAAGCGGAGGAAGGGCTGCGGCTGGCGTCGCGGGCGGCTTGTTCCAGGGATTTGAGAGGCGGGGAATTGAGGCCCAGATCCTTCGCCTCCGCCTTGATTTTTTCGGCGGCGTTGGCCAGGTCCTTGAGCGCGTCGCCGCGGGTGAGGGAAACCTTATCCAGCTTCAATCCCAGTTCCTGCACCGCTTCCAAAGTTTGGCGCGTGGGCGGGAGCAACGGGGCGCGATGCTCCAGATTGTGGCGGGTCAAATCCAGCAGCAGCCTGCCGGCTTGTTTGACGGCCTGGGCGTCTTGTTGTTTCTGGAGAAACGCCTGCGTCCGGTATTCCGGGACGAATCCCAACCCCGCTCCCAAAACCAGCGCCAGCAAAGCCCAGCGGCTGATGGGCGGCAGACGCCACGGGAAAAGTTTGCGGGGATCAACCCGGGAGGCGAACCGCGCGGCGTCGGACACCAGCAGGGCGCGCCAGTCTTCCTTCGCGCCGCTGCGGCCCAATTCCAGCGCCGTGCTGAGGCGTTCCTGCAATTGCTGGTGTTCATCCACCCAGCGGGCCGTCTGCTGCAACGTGGGCTTCTGAAACCAGCCATGCAAAAACCCGCCCAGCGTGAGTATCCCCGCCAGGGCCGCCGCGCCCAATAAAACGGAAATAGGAATGGGGGCCAGTTTGAACGCAACCAGGGCCGCGAGCCAGACGAGAGATCCGGCAAAAAATCCGCGCCAGAGGCCGTTCCAGGCGCGCAACCGGCGCCGCCGCGCCGCCGCGCGTTCCAGGGCGCTTTGAATGGACTCCATCTCGCTCACTTCGGGGTTAATATGCCCCAATCCTCCGCCCCTGGCGAGCAAAAAGTCGCCCGGCCGCAACTCCGAAACAAGATGCCCTCAGATTCCCCTCCGGTCATTCTAGCCGGCGTTCATCAACTGGCCCAGATGGGTGTTGATGAAACGCTCGATGGTGGGCAGCGCGCACGGCTTGGTCAGGCAGGGAACGTCGTGGGTCGCGAAAAACCGCTTCGCCTCGGCGCCAATGATGTCGCCGGTCATGAAGACGACCCGTTTGGCCAAATCGGGATTCTGGCGCAACGTCCTTTCATAAAGCTGCTCGCCGGTCAGCCCGGGCATCCGAAAATCCGAAATGATCAGATCAAACTCCAGGGTTTCCATCAGGCTCAGCGCCTTCTCCGCGCTGCCGCAGAATTGCGCGCGATGCCCTGACATGTTCAGAAACTCACAGACCATTTCCGCCAAGGCCTCCTCATCATCAATCATCAAGATACGCGCGCCCGGGCGGAGGGAAGGGGCGGGAAGCGCCGGCGGGAGCGGCGGCTCCGGGCTGGGCGGCGCCGCTTCGCCCTCCGGAATGCTGACCAGCGGAAATTCCAACACGAAGGCGGCGCCGCCCAGCAGCGAGCGTTCGTAAAAAATCCGGCCGTGGTGCTCGATGATGATTTGCCGGGAGATGGACAGGCCGAGTCCGGTTCCCGCCCCCACGTCCTTGGTCGTGAAAAACGGCTCAAATATTCTTGACACCAAATGGTCTGGGACGCCCGGGCCGTTGTCCTCCACCCGCGCCTGGACCAATTCGCCCTTGCGCTTGGTGACGAGCTTGATGTGGGGGGTGTCGCTGTTTTTCGCCGTCGCCTGCCGCGCGTTTTGAAACAGGTTGATGATCACCCGCTCCAACTCGCCGGCGTCGCCGCAGATGGGCGGGCAATGCGCATCCAGCTGCAGCGTGCAACGGATGGCGCGCCCGGCTTTGGCCAGTTGCTGGCTTTCGGCGACCTCGGAGATGATCCGGTTCAAGTGCAGGGGCTGGCGGTCGGCGTGCTGTTGTTCGCGGGCCACGACCAGAAAATTCTTGATCAGCGAGGCCGCGCGGTCGTTTTCCTTGAGCACTTTGCGCAGGTCCGCCTCGGTGCGGGCGTCGCACGCCTGGCGCGCCAGGATCAGCTCCAAATGGGCGGCCATGATCGCCAGCGGATTATTGACTTCGTGGGCGATGCCCGACGCCAGTTGGCCCAGGGCGGAGAGCCTCTCGGCTTCGCGCAGTTGGTTTTGCAGACGCACCTGCTCGGTGAGCTCCCGCGCCACGAGGTGATACGTTTTTTTCCCTCCCAGGTCTATCGCCGAAGCGGTGAGGGTGGCCGAGATGGATGTTCCATCGCCCCGGCGGATGGTGGCCAGGGGGCATTGGCTGATCACGTCGAACCAGCGCGCGTCTTTCTCGCCGCCGGGCAGCGCGATAAAGTCGCTGATGTAACGGGGTTCGTCGCTCTGGGAGTCCACTCCCAGAAGCTGCCGCGCGGCGGGATTCCAATCCAGAATCCGCAAATCCATCGCGCTCACCAGCAGTATCCCGTCATGCGCCTGCTGGAACAGGGCGCGGTAACGCTCTTCCGCGAAGCTCACCCGGCTGACCATGCTCTCCTTTTCCACCAGCGCCGTCCGCACCTCCTCCCGGGCTCTCTGGCGCAGGCGCTCCGCCTCCTCCAGCACCAGCACGATCATGCTGACGGCAATCACCAATTGCAGCACGGCGGAGATGAAGAACGCCGCCACCAGCAATTGCCCGCTGCCCCCCAGCCAGGGGTATATTGTCAAGTAGATTCCCCACAGAAGAAATCCCAGCGAGAGCAGCCCGGCGCCGACAAAACAGGTCCGGCGCCGCAATTTGAAGAAAGCCGCCGCCACGACGATGCTCGCGACCCCCATCAAACCGAAGGCGGGGATGCTTCCCCAAGGCCGGTCCTGGACGTGGAAAAACTCGACGTAGCTCCAGGTGAAGAGAAACCCGGCAAACAGCGCGATGAGCCGCTGGTTGGCCGCGCCGCCCAGAAAACAGGCGCTGCCCCAGATCAGAAACACCGTGGCGCAGTCCAGGCACCACTGCCGCAGCATCCCCAGCAACGGCGTGGCGTCCGCGTTGTAAAAATTCAGGCCCAGCGCCAGCCAGACGGCGTAACACAACCAGGCCACGTTCCAGATGGCAAAGTAACGGCGTTTGGTATAGGCGTTGAGATAGAAGAACAAGACCACCAGCACCAGCACGCTCAACAGAGAAACCAGCAGCCCAACCCGCAGGTATTCCTGTGGGATCGCCAAGCTGTCCACGATCCATTCGCCGAAGTGTCTCATGTTTCCACCTTTCTTCCAGCACATCGGGTGCCAACGCCCCTCCCAGTCGCAAGTCCCTCATTTTCCTCTGTGATAGCCGATTCCAAGATGTGAGAACCGGCCAAGGGAGCGCGTCTGCGCCGGTGGTCGGTCTGGCCGGTATGGGTTTGGGACACCTCCCGCGGCCCCCCTGCCAATAAACAGGACACGCCGCCGAAGAAGGAAGCAGGAAATCAGTTCAGGGCGACGCCGCGGCGGATGTAGGTGGGCAGATCCAAATCTTCTCCGTGGCGGATGGTCGGCTCGCTTTTGTCGAATCGGCCCTTGAAGACGATTTCCAATGGCAGTTCCTTCTGCAAACGGGTGTTTCTCTTGCCGGAGCGGCCGGTTTGACGGGTGTAAAGTTGCTCCTTCTTTTCGTTGGACATTTCCGGCGCAGGCGCGACGAAACGGCAGGCCGGACGCGACGCGGCGGCGGGATCCAGGAATTGCATGTCGCCGGACGGAGCGGTTGGGACGCAAGAGGCGGCGTCGGGCGGGGCGGATTCGGCGGCGCCATGGCGCGAGGCAATGAGGGTGACGGAAAGCTGGCCGGTGAAAGCCCCGTCAATGACGGCGCCAAAAATCAAATGGGCATTTTCACACTGGCGCTGGAGCGGCTCCATGACCTTGTGGACTTCGTTCATGGTCAAATCCGGGCCTCCGACCAGGCTGACCAACACGGCGTCCGATTCGTTGAGAACCTGGCCGCAGTCCAGGAGGGGGTGGTTGAGGATTTTTTCGATGACTTGTTCGCCGCGTTTCTCGCCGCCGGCCTCGGCGGTGGCAAAGGCGCTGGCGACATGCCGGCCCCGGGTCACGGAGCAAAGATCGGCGAAATCTATGTTGATGAGGCCCGTTTGGGTGAGCAGGCGCCCGATTCCCCGCAGGCCGCCCGCCATCAGGCTGTTGCTGATTTTGAAAGTTTCCAGGACGCTGGTCTTTTCGTCGAGCAGTTTGAAAAGTTTCTGGTTGGGCAGGCAGATCACCGCGTCGGCGGCGGCTTTAAGATGGTGCAAGCCGGCGGCCGCCTGACGCTGGCGGCGGCCGCCCTCGAAATCGAAGGGCAAGGTGGCCAGGGCCAGAACCAGCGCCCCGCTTTCGCGCGCGATGCGCGCCAGCACCGGAGCGGCCCCGGTGCCGGTGCCGCCGCCCAAGCCGGCCAGAATGAAAATGATGTCCGCGCCTTCGCAGAAGGAACGCAGCCGCGCGGCGTCGTCCTCGGCGGCGGCGCGGCCCAGTTCGGGATCCCCGCCGGTGCCCAGGCCGCGGGCGCGTTTGAGGCCGAGCACCAGTTTGCCGGGCAGGGGGAAGGCGGCCAGGGCCTGGGCGTCGGTGTTCAGGAGAAGCACATCGGCGGGGTCCAGCTTGTCCTGAGCAATGAAGCCGGCCGCGTTGCAGCCGGCGCCGCCGACGCCGCAAACTTTGATGTGGATTCTTTCCTTGATCGGGGCGGGGTCCGTTTCCGGGACGGGCGCGCCATCGGATTTTTCAAGGGGAGTTGTCATGGTTATCTCTTGAAGATTTCGGCCAGGGTCTGGCCCACGGCGCGCGTGAGGCCGCCGGCGGGTTTGCGTTTTTGCTGGAGAAAACCGAATCTGACCAGGCCGATGGCCGTGGCAAATTCCGGCTGGTCGAGGGCGGATTTCAAGCCGCTGATGGAACTGGTTTTCCCCAGGAAGGAAGGCAGTTGAAAGATGTTTTCCGCCAGGGACTGGATTTGGGGAATGCGGGCTCCGCCGCCGCAGAGGAAGACGCCGGCGCGCAGGCGCTCCAGCCAGCCGAGGTGGGAAATCTCCCGCTCAATGAGCTCGAAAATCTCCTCCAGGCGCAGAGCCATGATGCGGCGCAGGTGTTCCAGGTTGATGCTTTTGAACGGCAGCCCCAACTGGCCGGGAAGATCAATGGACCGGCCCTTGACATCGGGCTCCAGGACGGCGGAGCCGTGGTCCACCTTCAATTGTTCGGCGCGGCCCAGAGGCACCTTCAAGCCGTAGGCCAGGTCGTTGGAGATGTGGTCGCCGCCCACGGCCAGGACGCCGGTGTGTTTGATGATGCCGTCGGCATAGACCGCGAAATCGGTGGTGCCGCCGCCAATGTCAATGACCAGGGAGCCGAGTTCCTTTTGTTCGTTGGAGAGGAGGGAAAGGGAGGAGGCCAGGCCGTTGAAAACAATTTCCTCCACTTCCAATTGGAGGCCCTTGACGACGGCGATGGAATTCTTGAGGCGGTTGACACGGCCGTGGATGACGTGAACATCCACCTCCACCTTGGCGCCAAACATGCCGACCGGGTTGAGGATGCCCGTCTGGGCGTCCACCTGGAAATGCTGCCGGATGGCGTGGATGACACTGTTTTCGATGGGAAGGTTGATGGCCTTGGCGTTCTTGACGACGTCCTGCACGTCCTCCTCGGTGATCTCCCGGTCGGCGGAGACGACGGGATGGACGCCGTGATTGCTGAAGCCGCGAATGTGGTTGCCGGTCACGCCGAGATAAACGCTGCGGATTTCGACGTTGGCCATTTGCTCGGCTTCGACCACGGCGTTGCGCACGTCTTCCTCGGCGAGGGCCGGTTCGGCGATTTCGCCTTTGCGCACCCCGCGGGAGCGGGCCTGGCCAATGCCGATGATGTTCAGGCCGTTGCCGGCGTTGACTTCGCCAACCACGGCGCAGATTTTCGAGGTGCCGATCTCCAATCCGACGATGATGGGGGAGGAATCAAACATTTTTCCTTTTGGTTTTCACGGGTTTGGCAGTCTGGTGCGGCAGCGGAGGCATCCCGCCGGCGGCCATCCAGCGCACCGGCAGGTTGTTGGAAACCGACAAGTCCAGGGAGGTGATGGCTTTGCCCCATTGCCGGTATTGGTCGCTAATCTCGCGCCACCGGCGCAACTGGAGATCGAATTGATCCAGCGAAAAAGTGATCTGCGCCCCCTGGCTGGTGGTCGCCTCCAGAATTTCCGGTGCGGCCACATTGATGCTTTGCAGTTCCACCATGCCCGCCATGGGGGAGTGGTCCAGATCGGAGAGCAGACGCAGGGCGGCGCGGATTTGGGACAGTTCAACCTGCCGGCCGGGCTGCAATTCCACCAGCGGCACGCCGGTGAGCAGAGGCAGCGTTTCGTTGGTGGGAGCCGGGGTCATCCGCCAGGCGGGGTCCGGCGGCTGCAGCACATATCCATCCGGGTCAAAATCATAAATCACATGGCTGACCCCGCCGCCGCGGCGCGGCTGCAGGGCGATGGTCTGGGCGACGGGCTGGCGCTCGGTGATGAAGAGCCGCAAGGTGCCCGGCAGGATGCGTTCCACGGCGACAAAGGCGATGGGGGGCTGCAATTCCAGGTCGCGCTTGACGCGCATCAAATCCAGCGCCAGCAGATTCTCCCCCGGCTTAACCATCGCCCAACGGCGGATGACCGCGGGGGAAATCACCCCGTCGCTGCTGACTTCGATGCGCTGGATGGCAAAAGTGGCGTTGTCATAGGCGGCGTAATTGAGAAGCCACTCCCCGCCGCGCCAAAAGAGCAGGACGAACAACCCCAGGGCCGCCAGGCCCCCCAGTCCCACCCCGGCCGCGCGCCAGCGGGCCGCGCGCATCTGGCGGGTGCGCAGCTTCACATCCAGCATGTAGGCCCGCTCGACGAAGCGGCGGTTGCGTTTTTGTGTGAGCCAGCGAAACATCTTATTTTGGGGGGGAACGGCGCAGCGCCAGATCCACCATGCGCTGGCAGAGTTGCGCGTAACTCAGCCCGGCCACGGCGGCAATTTCCGGGAAAATACTCAGGTCCGTCATGCCCGGAAGAGTGTTGACCTCCAGCACCGCCGGCTCGCCGGCGGCGGACACCATCACATCCACGCGCGCGTAATCGCGGCCCCCGATGGCGTGAAAAGCGCCCAGCGCGGCGGACTGGATTTTGGAGGTCGTGGCGGCGTCAAAATCGGCGGGGCAAACATGCTCCGCCGCGCCGGGGGTGTACTTGTTGCGGTAGTCGAAGGCGCCATTCTTGACACGAATCTCCGCCACCGGCAGGGCGCGGCCGTCGAGGATGCCGACGGTGGTTTCGCGGCCGTGGATTCTTTCCTCCAGCAACACCCGGCTGTCGTGTCGAAACGCCCCGGCCAGCGCGGGACCCCAATCCGCGGCGCGCTCGACGAATTGGAGGCCGATGCTGGAGCCTTGGCGCACAGGTTTGAGCACCATGGGCGGGTCCCAGCCGGGCGGCCATTGGGCCTGCGGCGCGTCGAGCACCTGGAAGCGCGGGGTGGGAATGCCGGCCCGGAGACACTGTTGCTTTGTCAAAACCTTGTCGAAGCCGGTGCGGCTGGCTTCGGGGCCGCAGCCGGTGTAGGGGACCCCCAATTCTTCCAGGCGCGCCTGCACGGCGCCGTCCTCGCCGTAAGCGCCATGCAAGGCGAGGAAGACGATTTGGGTCTCCGGCGCCAGGTTCCAGCCGCAGTCCTGGGGATCCAATTCCCGCACCCGGTGGCCCAGGGAACGAAGCGCCCGGGCCGCCGCCGCCCCCGAGCGCAGAGAGACTTCGCGCTCGGCGGAAGGGCCGCCGCTCATCACACAAATGTTCAGTTTCTTTCCGCTCAAAGGGACTCCTGGGAAATGTCCTCGCCGATAATTTCCACCTCGGTGTGCAGCTCCAGGCCCCGCTCCGCCCGGACGCGCGACCGGATCATCTCGATCAAATCCAGAACATCGCGCGCGGTGGCGCCGCCGTCGTTGATGATGAAATTGGCGTGGACGCCGGAGACCACCGCGCCGCCGACGCGCGCGCCCTTGAGTCCCGCCTGGTCAATGGCTTTGCCGGCGGTCATCGCGGGGGAAGGGTTTTTGAAAATGCAGCCGGCGCTCGGCTCCTTGGGCTGGGTTTGCCAGCGCCGCTGATTGCACTCGAGGGAACGCCGCTCAATCAACTCGCGGGAAGCCGGCTCCCCTTGAAAGGTCGCCCCCAGCGCGACACACCCCTTGAGCAGCGGGCAGGAGCGATAGCCGGCGTTCATGCGGGAGGCGCTGTATTCGTGGATTTCTCCACAGTCGTCCATGAACCGGACGTGGGTGACCACCCCAAAAGTCGCGCCGCCCATCGCCCCGGCGTTCATGCGCAAGGCCCCGCCCACGCTTCCGGGAATGCCTTCCAGAAACTCCAGCCCGGTCAACAGCGCCTCGCGCGCGCGGGCGCTGACGGCCTTGAGTTTGGCGCCCCCGCCGCAACGCAATTGGCGGCCAAAGACATCAATGGCGCAAAAGCCCGGATGCGCCAGGCAAATCACCACGCCGCGAACCCCGCCGTCGCGAATCAACAAATTGGAGCCGCGCCCCAACAGCAGAATGGGAACCCCGCGCTCGCGGCAAAATTGGAGGACGCGGGCCAAATCTTCCTCCGAGGAAGGCTCTACATAAACGTCGGCGCGCCCGCCCACGCGCAAGGTGGTCCTCTTGGCCAGAGGCTCGTCCACCCGCACCATGGCCTGGGGCGCTTGGGCCTGGAGCTCTTCGCAAATTGAATCTTTGCCGGCCATAATCTCAGACATTGAGCACCCCCAATTTGCCCGTGTTTGGGTCCGGCGCGCCGGCGGCGGGAACCGATGGCGCGCGCGCGCTCCAGTGGAGCATCCTGTCGGCGATCTGCGCCGCGGCTTCCGGCTGGTGCCAGGCGCCCAGGGCCTGCTGCATGGCGGCCCGCCGTTTCGAGTCTCCCAGCAACCCCAAAATCTCCTCCGCCAACAACTCGGGCGCGAAATGGTCCTGTTGCAGCGACCGGGCCGCCCCGCTGCGCGCGAAGGCGCACGCGTTGTGGAATTGATGGTCGCCGGCCGCGGTGGGATAGGGAATCAAAATTGACGGGAGCCGGCAGGCGGCAAACTCGGCCAGGGACGACGCCCCGGCGCGGCTGACCGCCATGTCGGCCGCCGCCAGGGCCGCGGCCATTTCGCCCAGGAAGGCTCGCACCACCGCCGGCCGCCCGGAGGCGGCGTAGGCGGCGCGGACCTTCTCGAAGTCGGCGGAGCCTGTCAAATGTATAAATTGCAAGGCCGGCATGGCGCGCAGCAATTGGGGCAGAATCCCCAGGAGCAATCCGTTGATTTTGCCCGCGCCCTGGCTTCCTCCCATCACCAGCAGGACGGGCGCGCCGGCTTTCAGCCCCAGGGCGGCCCGCGCCGCCGCCGCCGGCATCAACCGCAAAAATTCAGGCCGCACCGGCATCCCCGCCGCTTCCACGCGGCGGGCGGGCAACTTCTCCGCCGCCGTTTGAAAATAGACAAACGCCCCATCCGCCACCCGCGCCAGAAAGCGGTTGGCGCGTCCGGGGACGCTGTTGGATTCGTGCAGAAACGCGCGCGCCCCGAGACGTTTGCCGGCCAGGACCGGCGGCGCGCTGGCAAAACCGCCCATGCCCAGGACCAGCCCGGGCTGGCGCCTGCGAAAATGCTTTTTTGACAGGAAATAGGATTGGCAGAATCGCCACGCAAAACCCAGGGCGTTGCCGCGGGAAAATCCCACCGCCGGCAGGACCACGATCTCCATGTCCCCGGCGGCCTGGGCGGCCAGGCCGTCAATCCTTTTGGACGAGACCAGGAGCATGACTTCGCAGCCGGCCCGCCGCAATTCCCGGCCAACCGCCAGCCCCGGAAACAGATGGCCGCCCGTCCCGCCACAGGCGATGGCGGCAACCTGGGAACAGAGGGCAGTTGGGGCCGGCTTATTCATCATTCAATTGCGGGGAAGCACCAAATGGATTGGACTTTCCCCGGACAGGTTCGGTGGCGGAACGTGAGATGCTCAACAAAAGACCGACGCTTACCAACATGAGCAGCAAGTTGGACCCGCCATAGCTGATGAAGGGCAGGGGCATGCCTTTGTTGGGGAGCAGACTGGTGACGACCCCCATGTTGATGACCGCCTGGATGCCGATCATGAAGGTCAGCCCCGTGCCCAGCAGCAATCCAAAAGTGTCGCCAGCCCGGCGGGCAATGTAAACTCCGCAAAAGACCAGAACCATAAAAAGCAGAACCACCGTCAGCGTCGTCACCAGACCCAGTTCCTCGCCGATGATGGGAAAAATAAAGTCGGTGTGGTGCTCTGGAACGAAGCCGCTCCAACCGCCGAGCTTTTGGCGGCTGTTGCCCAACCCCAAGCCGGTCCAGCCGCCGGAACCAAAAGCAATCATGGCCTCATAAGCCTGATAGCCGGCGTTCCCCTTGCTTTGCTCGGGATGGAGCCAGGCCAGAATGCGCGTCAGCCGCATCGGGTCGTGGATCAGCGACCAGGCCAGCACGCCCATCGCCGCGAGCACCGGCGGGATGAGATAGAGCAGGCGCACGCCCGCCACCACCATCATCGTCCCAGCCACCGCCGCCAGGAGAATGGTGCATCCGCGATCCGGCTCGAAAAAAATCAACAGCAAAATGGCCAAAATGACGGCGCCCGGCACGGCCAATCCCTTTTTGAAGGAGCCCATGTGCCGTTGATGACGTTCGCCGTAAGCCGCCAAGAAGAGAATCAGAGCCAGCTTGGCCAGTTCCGACGGCTGAAAACGGGGGGTGTGCGGCACGTGCGGCAGGCCGATCCAGCGATGCGCGCCCTTGGTGGCGTAGCCGACGACCGGCACATAAACCAAGACCAGCAGAAAAGCCGAAAAGGCCAAAAGCCAGAGCGCGATTTTTTTCCAGCGCCGGTAATCCACCACCGCCGCCGCCGCGCAGCCCGCCAGCCCGAAAGCGCACCAGACCAGTTGTTGCCGGAGAAAATTGGAGCCGACCGCCGACTGGTTCAGCTCCATGTTCATGCTGGCGCTGTAGAGCGCAACCATCCCCAGCCCAAGCAAAACTGCCACACAAAAAATCAGGATCGTCGTGGCCCGGTTCATATAGGAATTGTCCGCCTCATCTCAAATCCGCCAACAGGAGAGGGCGCCCGACTGAGGCCGTCGAACGCCCCTGCCCAGCCGATCAGGCGATCAATTCGCCATCGTCTTGGGCGCGGTCGCGGTCGCGGGCGTCTCGCCGGGCACCGGGGCCGCCGCCGCGGGCGCGGAAGGCGCCGCGGGCATCGTGTCCGTGGAGGCCACCTTCATCACCGGCAATTTGAGCTTTTGCCCGCTCTTGATGGAAGTTGTTTTCATGTCGTTCAGCGCCAGGATCGCTTTGACCGTGGTGCCATGATTGTGGGCAATTCGCAACAACACATCGCCGGGTTTGACGGTGTAGGCGGTCCCATCACCCGAAGCCAGGGCGCTGGAATCAGTCGCGGTGGCGCTGGCGCCCGCCGCGCCCGCGGAGGCGGCGCTGGCAGGGGCGCTGCCGGCCGGGATTTGCAGCTTGTAGCCAATGCGGAGTTTCTTGGCATCAATGCCAGGATTTGCATCCACAAGGGACTTGATCGAAACGCCGTTGCGCTTGGCCAGCGCGCCCAGCGTGTCACCCGAGACAATCACGTATTCTCTGGCGACACCGGGAGTCGGCGGCGCTGCGGCTAGGGGCGTCACCGGAGCAAGGACGGGCGAAACCACCTGGTTGCTCTGCGGGGGTGGAGTGCCGGCCAGCGGTGGCGCCACCACGGCATTGGGCGCAGGAGCCGTGCCGGGGGCTGGAGTCAAGTCGGCGGACATGGGACTTGAGTTGCTTTGCGTTGCCGCCATGTCGTCCGCCGGGGTCGCGCTGGCGTGATCTTTGGCCGCATCTTTGCAACCCACCATCAAGATACCGCCAATGAGGACGGTGTGAATGGCGACGATCATCAGGACTTTGAAGTAGATGCTGGATTTTCCCCGCTGAGGCAGAGAGCCTTGGGGCAGGAGTGGATTTGGAGTATTCATAATTTTGCGCGCTGCATTGCTGTTAATTTTTTTTGAGGTTTATTTTTTTGTTATTTGCGCCGGGGTTTTCCCTCAAAAAACCCCGGAGCAAAGCATGAAAATCTTTCGTTATTGCTTCGATTTCGTCTGATACATCATTTTTGCATTACTTATACTTGCTGCATCTTGTGGCCTGGCGCCGCCGACCCACAACCCATTGGGCGCGCCGACCCGCTTTCCGACCAAAGCAACAAATCACCCGGCAATCGAGTCATTTGAATAATTTCAACGCTCCAACGAGCCGGTGATCGTAAGTTTAAGTTCTCTTGAAACGGAGCAATCCCCGTTTCTGGATTCGTTTTTAACAACCAAAAGGGCGGCTGGCAAGCAGTAAAAAGCAAAAAACTTATGCGCCGGCGATGGGAGGGAGGGTGCATGGTTATCTTATTTTGAGCGTGCTCAACGCCACCACGGCGCACAGCACGCCGAGAATGTAAAACCGGGTGACAATCTGGGACTCATACCAGCCTTTTCTCTCAAAATGATGGTGGAGCGGCGCCATGAGAAAGACCCGCCGGCCCACGCCATACCGGTGTTTGGTGTACTTGAACCAGCCGCGCTGAATGAGGACCGATCCCGCTTCGGCCACAAAAACTCCGCCGGCAATGGCCAGTACCAGCGGTTGGTGAATCAGCACCGCGATCATCCCCAGCACCCCGCCCAGCGCCAGTGATCCCGTGTCCCCCATGAAAACGCGCGCCGGATGGCAGTTGAACCAGAGGAACCCCAACCCGGCCCCAGCCATGGCCGAGCAAACCACCGTCAACTCCCCCGCCCCGGCCACATGCGGAATTTGCAGATACGCCGCCGTCCTCGCGTTGCCCGCCAGATAGGTCAAAACCAGGAAAACGAAGGTCACGATCACGGTGCATCCGATCGCCAGGCCGTCCAGGCCGTCGGTCAGGTTCACCGCGTTGGAACTCCCCACGATGGTGCAGGCCGTGAGCACGATGCCGATGGCCGCGCCCACGCCCCCGGTGGCCACGGGGTGCTTGTAGAACGGGATCATCACTTCGCTGATCAGCGTGGCGGTGGACGGCAGGCGCCACAGATAGAAGGCGGTGAAGAGCGCCAGCGCCCCCTGCGCCCAGAGCTTGACGAATTCGCGGATGCCCTCGCTGTTCTGCCGCGTGATCTTGGCATAGTCATCTATAAATCCCAGCCCGCACAGCACGACCACACAGAGGAGCGAGAGCAGCACCTGGGTGTTCCACTGCGCCCAAAGCAGCGCGGTGACGTCAAGCACAAGGACAATCATCAGGCCGCCCATGGTGGGCGTGCCCTGCTTGCTCAGGACGCGCCCCGGCAGGCCGCCCGCCGCCTCCGCGTGGTCCGGATAGTCCTGGCCGAACTTGAGCCGCTCCAGCCACAGAATCAGCCGCGGCCCCATCCACCAGCTCAGGAGCAGCGCCGTCACCGCCGCCCCCGCGCTGCGGAAGGTGATGTAGCGGAAGAGCCGCAGGGGCGTGAGAAACGGCTCGGCGACCGTCCCGCCCGCAATATCCAGTATCTTTTGGCTGAGATAAAAAAACATGTCAGTCGTGGCGCCGGGGGACGCCGGACAGCTCCACCCAGGCGCGGCGCGCGGCCGCCAGGCGGAACAGGAATTTCGGGTAGCCGGCCGCCGCCAGCCGGGCGCCCTGGGTCAGGCAGTTGCTGGCCCGGAAGTATGGGACGGGACGCTCCCTGAATTTTTTGTCATTTTTCATGGTCGGTTTGGAGTTGGCTCAAAATGTCGCTGATGCGTTCCAGCCGCAGGAACCGGGACGCCTTGACCAGCACCGTGTCGCCGGGGCGGACAAAGTCCCTCACCGCCCGCGCCGCGCAGTCCACGTCCGGCATTGCCACCACGCCGCGCAGGCCGCCCTCCCGGGCCGCGGCGGCGATGGTTCCGGCCAGGGGCCCGACGGCGAAGAGTTGATCCAGCCCCAGCGCGGCGGCGCCGCGGCCGACCTCGGCGTGCGCCGGACCGGCCGTTTCGCCCAGTTCAGCCATGTCGCCCAACACCGCGACACGGCGTCCGCGGCATGGCAAATCGCGCAACGTTTGCAGGGCGGCCAGCATGGAGTCGGCGTTGGCGTTGTAAGTGTCGTCAAGCACCCGCACACCGCCGGCGTCCCGGAGTTGCAGGCGCATTTTCGGGGCGGCGCAGGCGGCCAGGCCGCGCTGGATTTGCGCGCGGTCCAGTTCCAGTTCGGCGCCCACGGCCAGGGCGAGAAGGGCGTTGGCCGCCTGGTGGCGGCCGAGCAGCGCAACGCGGTATTGGCCTTCCAACTGCCGCCGCCGGCAATGCACCCGAAAGACCACCCCGCTTTCGTCGCAAGAAAGGTCCGACGCGCGATAGTCGTTGCCCTCCTTCAAGCCGGCGCGGACCACGCGGGCGCAAGTGCGCCGCGCCAGGGATTCGGACCAGGGATCGTCGCCGTTGACAAAGAGGACGCCGCCGGGGGGCAGAACTTCCGCGATGGTTCCCTCCTCGCGGGCGACGCCGGCCAGGTCGCCAAAAAACTCCAGATGCTCCCGGCCGATGTTGGTGACCACTCCGTGGGATGGGGCGGTCATTTCCAGCAGCGGCGCCAATTCGCCCGGGTGGTTGGCGCCCACCTCCAGCACGGCGGCCTGGTGGGAACGCTCCAGCCGCAGCAGGGTCAGCGGCACGCCGATCTCGTTGTTGAAACTGGCTTCAGACCAGAGCGCGCGTTTTTTTTGCCGCAAGACCGATGCGATCAATTCCTTGGTGGTGGTTTTTCCGTTCGAGCCGCCCACCGCGATGACCGGCAGCGCGAAATCCCCGCGGTAACGCGCTCCCAGCCGGCCCAGGGCGCGCCGCGTGTTGTCCACCGAGATCACCGCGCACTCATCAAAATCAGCGGGCAGTTTGGCGCGCTCGGCCACGATGGCGCCGACGCCCCGCCCGGCCGCCTCGGGCAGAAGGGCGTGCGCGTCGAACCGCGCTCCGGCCAGGGCGAAAAAAAGGTCGTTCGGCTCCGCCAGGCGCGAATCGGTGCAAAGACGCGCCACCATTTTGCCGGGGGAGCCGTGGCGCAGCTCGCCCCCGGCGGCTTGGGCGATATACTGGAGCGGGCGCGGTTCCATCGGGGGTTCCAATCGGGGAGGGATGTGGCTGGGGGCCTTGGTTTTTGGGGTCGTTCTTTTAATTATTTTTGACAGGACGCGCGCCCGCCGGAAACGCGGCGGCCGCCGCGAGCGCCGGGTTGCCCGGAGCCGCCGGCTCGATGTCCGGCGCGAGATCCAAATAATTGGCGGCCCGTTCCGCGATGGCCTTGAAAATCGGGCCGGCGGCCGCGCCCCCGAAATGGTCTCCCTTGGGCGGTTCATCTATGAACACCGCGATGCACAATTGGGGATCGTCCGCCGGGAAAAAACCGATGAACGAACTGAAGTACTTGTCGCTTACGTAGTGGCCGTTTTCCACCTTTTCCGCCGTGCCGGTTTTTCCGGCGACGGTGTAGTGCTCCAGGCGGGCTTTGGGCGCGGTGCCCTCGCTGCCGACGACGGTTTTCAAGGCGGTGACCATCTGCGCCATGGCGGCGGGGCTAGCCACCTGGCGCACCGGCTGCGGCCGGTACCGGACCGCGGTTCTGCCGCTGGCATCCACCAGGCGGTCCACCAGCATGGGCCGCATGAGCAGGCCCTTGTTGGCGATGGCGCTCATGGCCATGGCCATTTGCAGCGGCGTCACCGCCACCCCTTGTCCCATGGGAATCCGGGCAATGGAGACCTTGCTCCAGCTTTTCAGCGGTGGCAGATCCCCCCACACTTCGAACGGCAATGGAATCCCGGTGCGGGAGCCAAAACCAAAATTGCGGATGTAATGGTATAGGGAATCCTCGCCCAGCCGAATGCCGATCTTGGCCGCGCCGATGTTGGAGGATTTGGTGATGATGTTTTCCACCGTGAGCGTTCCGTAGGATTCATGATCATGCAGCACCGCGCCGGCGTAGGCGAAGTGCCCGCGCTCGCAATCGAAGGCGTCCGCCAGACTGACCGCCCGCTGGTCCAGCGCGCCGCTGACCACCACAATTTTGAAAGTGGAACCCGGCTCGTGCGTGTCGGAAATGACGCGATTGCGCAGGGCCTCCGGCGGAAAAGCCCCGGGGTGGTTGGGATCAAAATTGGGAACGTTGGCCAAAGCCAGGATCTCCCCCGTGCGCGGTCGAATCATCACCGAGGAAATGCTGATCGGGGAAAGCTTGCGCATCCCCTCCGCCAGTTCGGTCTCCAGGATGTTTTGCAAGCCGGCGTCCAGGGTCAGAACCACGTTGAGTCCGTCGCGGGGCGCGATGTCCTCGTCGCGAAACGCCACCAATTCGTGCTGGTCTTTGGCCAATTCTGTGCGCCGCCAGCCGCCGATGCCCGTCAGGTTGGTGTTGAATTCCAGCTCAATGCCGTCAACGCCGCTTTGCTCCGCGCCCTCCCCGCTCACGTAGCCTAGGACATGCGCGGCCAGGCTCTGGTTTGGATACACCCGCATCTGGTCGTCGGTCGCGAAAATGGCCTTCTCATGGAGTGCGCGGCAGGCGGCCCGGTCCTGGCTTTTGAGCTTGGATTCCGCCACGCCCAAGGGAAGCGCCGCCATGGTTTGCCGGATTTGATCCCACGATTCCAGGGAAACCTTGTGTTTGAGCACCACGTACTTGGAGAAATTGGTCTTGCCCTCAGCCACCATCAGGCGGGGCGCCAGGCGCTCCAGCAAATACTCCTGGTTGGTCTCCAGCAAGGGCGCCAGCGCCCGGGCCACCAGCACCCGCTTGTCGCCCAGGAGAGACGGGTCGGCGCAAACCATCTTGGCCGGAATGCTCACAGCCAGAGGGTTGCCGCGGATGTCAAGAATCTGCCCGCGCATGGCGTCCCGCACGATGGTGCGGACGGTGTTGGTGGCGGCCAGGCCCTGGAGTTCCTCGTGGCGCAGCACCTGCCAATCCACCAGGCGGTAAGCCAGCGACAAAAACGCCAACAGCAACCCGAAGGCAAGCAAATACAATTTGCGATACTGCCAAGCCAGATTCATGCTTTTCCAATCAGCCAGCCGCTCGCGCTGCCCGGTTCCTCTCCAGGCGAACGCGAGCGGCGGCCAAAATCAGTCGCGGCGTTCCCGCGGGAGGCCGCGCCCAGGCCGCGCATCCGCCGCCGCGGCCGGGCCATCCGGCGGCGGGTCTGTCATGCGGATGACCTGCGCCAGCGCCGGCGGCCCCAAACCCAGGTTCAATTCCCTCACCCGCTGGTCCAGAGCGACGGGCGAACAGGAGGCCGCCAGTTGATCGCGCCGGATGCGGTTTTGGCGCTCCAGTTCGCTGAGCCGGATTTCCGACTTCTTCACCTGGTCTCCCAACACGCTGATCTGGTTCTTGAACCAGTCATAACCGACGCCCAGCGTCACGAACACCGCGAAGAGCGCCAGCGCCGTCAACGCGGCCCCGGGACGAAATCCAGACTCACTTTTTCTGTTTCGGGCCATGCTCCACACACTTTTCCAACACGCGACATTGCGCGCTGCGGCTGCGCGGATTCTCCCGCGCCTCCGCCGCCCCGGGCCGGATGGCTTTCCGCTCGACCCAGCGCAAAACCGGGGGGCGGGGCCGCCGCAACTCCGGCACATCCGGTTCCCCCGCTTCATAATCCCGCGACAGCCGGCCGCCGAATTTCTTCAACACCCGGTCCTCCACCGAGTGAAACGAAATCGCGGCCAGCCGGCCGCCCGGTTTCAAAATCTCCACCGCCGCTTCCAGTCCCCGCCGCAAATGGCCCATCTCGTCATTCACCGCGATCCGCAACGCCTGAAACACTTTGGTCGCCGGATGGGTTCTTCTTCCGCCGCGCGGAGCAACCCTTTCGATCAACTCCGCCAATTCTCGCGTCCGCCGCAGAGGTTCCACCCGCCTCTGCCGCTCGATGGCCCGCGCCATGCGCCGCGCATGCGCTTCCCCGCCGTACTCCCAGAATATCCTCGCCAGTTCCTCAACCCCGGCCTGGTTGAGCAGCGCCGCGGCCGTCAGTTCCTCCTCCGCATCCATCCGCATGTCCAGCGGCCCGTCGCTTTGGAAACTGAAACCCCGCTCCGGCAAATCCAATTGCGGCGAGCTGACCCCCAAATCCAGCACCACCCCGTCGCAACTATTCGGCTCAATCCACCCCGCCAGATCGGCGAACGACCCCTGCCGGATTTCAAACCGCCCCGCGAATGGCGCCAGCCGCGCCTGCGCCGCCCGCACCGCCGTGCCATCCCGGTCGCAGCCGAACAGCTTTCCCGTCGGCGCGCTGGCCTGCAGCAGTGCCGCCGCGTGTCCGCCCCCGCCGATCGTTCCGTCCACATAAATCCCCCCCGGCCTGGGCCGCAACGCCTCCACCACTTCCCGCGTCAACACTGATCTGTGAATAAACTCGCACACTCTAACTCGGGTTCATGGCTGCAATTCCGCCAATGGCACTGGCCGCTCCGGTGGCGCGCCGCCATCGCCTTCCACCGCCGGGTCTTTGAGTTTGATCCAGCGGGCGGTCGCCCGCGCCCAGCAATTCCCGGGCGTCTGGCTGTCGGCGGCATGGGACCCCTGGGCGGCTTCGTTCTTTGGCGTCACGACCACCAGGTCGGCTTCGCTCAAGTCGTTTCTAAGCACCGTCACCTTTTCCAAGGCCAGTTCCCCTTGGGCGCGCGGGAGCGCGTCGCGGGCCGGGGAACGCGCGCCCAACTTGAACACTCCCGCTAGCCGCGCCGTCAAACCGGGCCAGGACGCCAGCCTCGCCATCTTGGTCCAGAGACGCGCGGCGAACGAGCAGGCCCGGCGCCAATAGGAAGGGGTGGCCGCCGGCGCCGCGGCAGGCGCCGCCATCGGACAGGAGGGGATCGGCGCGCTTTGCGCGGGCGCGGGCGCGGCTGCCGCGGGCGCTCCCCCTTCCTCCAACAGGTTGGGCTGGACGGCCGGCGCAGGGGCGCGGACGGCGGACGGATGCATGGCCCGAAGCCGTCCGCTGGGACCGAATCTCGGAAAGGGATTTCCGGTCGGCAGCTTGTAGGCGCCAGTCCGGTCCTGCACCCGGACCAGCGACCGCCCCATTGTCCACAATGCCAAGTTGCTGGTTTTCATTCGAGTAATTGGAGGGCGCGACTGAGTTCGGATTTCTGCAAGGCCTTCATTTCCGCGTAACGCTGCGGCGGCCAGATTTCAAAATAATCGAGCATGCCGGCGAAAACCGCCTCGTCCCCGATGCCCGCCGCGTCGGCCATTTCCGCGGGAATGGCCAGCCGTTTGGCACTGTCCACCGACACCCTGGCCGACGAACTCCCAATGTGGCGTTTGAGCACGGTCTTTTCCGCGGTGGGCATGGCGGCGATTTTTTCCCGCAGCTTGTCCATTTCCTCCGGAGGCAATACCCGCAGGCACGGTCCGCAGTCATGCTGCGGCCACACAATCATCGTAAATTCAATAGGCTTGGCCGACCGCCACGGGAAAGGCAACTGCACCCGGCGATTCGGGTCCACCGCATAACGATGGAGCGAGTCGTAAGTGATTTTCTGCGTACCTGGCGCCGGCATAACTCATCTCGTTCTTTGGCGCGGATGCCAAAAGTTGACCTGCACGAAACACCAACCTGGTCCCCAAAAAAATACAATTAAATCCAATTCTTTCCGCGTGTCACCAAATTTACCCACTTTTCCCCGCACGTCAAGCGAAATATGCCGCTTTTTCGCCAGAAACTTGTTCACAAAGTTATTCACATTCCGGACAGGGGTCGTTACCCTTCCGGCCGATGCCATCTGGATTGCGCACCGTGGATTTTGAATTCGAGCTTCCGCCCGGGTTGATCGCCCAAAACCCGGCCCCGCAGCGCGACCAATCCCGTCTGCTGGTGGCCCACCGTGCCACGCAACGCCTTGAGCATAGGCGGTTTACGGACTTGCCGGACTATTTGCGCCCGGGCGACGTGCTGGTGCTCAATGATTCGCGGGTCATCCCGGCGCGGTTGCGAGGGCGCAATGCGCGGACGGACGGGCGGTTTGAAATCCTGTTGCTCGAAGAGGCCGCCCCCAACAGTTGGTGGGTCCTCTTGCGCCCCGGCAAACGCGCGCCGCGGGGAACAAAAATCGGGATTCTCGCTCCCAATCAATCCCCAACGGCCATCACCGCCACCGTGGAGGAGATCGCCGGCGACGGACGGCGGCGGCTGCGCTTCGGCGGCGTGGAAAATATATTGACAGAGCTGGACGCCCTGGGCGAAACGCCGCTGCCCCCTTACATCCGGCGGACCCGCCCCCTGCCGGAGGACCGGCAACGCTATCAGACCGTCTATGCGCGCGCCCCCGGAAGCGTGGCCGCCCCGACGGCCGGGCTGCACTTCACCGAGGCGGCGCTGGCGCTAATCCGGGCGCGCGGCGTCAAAACCTGCTTTGTCACTTTGCACGCGGGGCCGGGAACTTTCGCCCCGGTCAAGGCCGATTTCCTGGCGGACCACCGGATGCACCAGGAACAGTTTGAAATCAGCCTGGAAACCGCCCGCGCCATCGCCGAAGGCAAGACCCGCCGGGCGCGCGTCATTGCCGTGGGAACGACCACGTTGCGGGTTTTGGAGACCGTGGCCGCGGAGAATTCGGGCCGCATCGCGCCCGGCCGCGGCGCCACGCGAATTTTTATTCATCCGCCGTTCGCCTTTAAAATTGTTGACTCGCTCCTGACCAATTTTCATCTCCCCCGCTCCACCTTGCTCATGCTGGTCAGCGCCTTCGCCGCGCCGGGGACGACAGGCGGGCGCGGGTTCATCCTGCGCGCCTACCGCGAGGCGGTGGCGCGGCGCTACCGCTTCTTCAGCTACGGGGACGCGATGCTGCTGCCGTGAAGTTGGCCTCCACCCCCGGCCATTATGGCGAGCTGATCGCCACGAACAACTGGTAGAAAACAGCCGTCGCCCCAGGCTCCTTGATGTTGAAAACGCCGGCGCCGTTGGTCGTCACCGAGGCCGTGTTGGTCAAGGTTTGCCATCCGTTATGGAGATTGGTGGAGCAGAGCAGTTGATACAAGCGGCCTCCCTGCCAGGGCGCGAAGGCCACCGTGTTCGTCTGGGCTCCCGGCGTCACGGAGAATTGCAGAAAGCTGGTGGCGGAAGTGGGATCAGTGCCCAGAACGTATTCCGCGTAATTGGAATACCCGTCTCCATCCTCATCCGCCGAGCCGCTGACGCTGCCGCCAAAATAGAAATTCGCCCACCAGGCGGGCACGGAACCATTGGTGGGCGCGTCCTGGGACAAGTCGTAAGACCAGCGCACCGCGTTGGCCAGCACGCTGGTGGTGGGGTCCTGGGAGTTGTTGTAGATGACCACCGAACCGCTGGTTCCGCTGGCATAATACACCGACGGGGCCAGCAATTGCCAGCTCCCGGAATTGACAGTTTGGTTGACACTGGCATACACCGCGTTGGTGGCGCCGGTGATAATCACCGGCGTGTTGCTGGAGACACTCGGCCTGCCAGGATACCAAATGTAAACGTTATACGTGCCCGCGGTCGGAATGTTGGGCGTATAGGTGGCCCAGGCGGTCGGGTTTCCGGTCACTCCAAAAGTGTAATAGTAGTCTGAGCCAGTGATGTTAGTGGGGTAGATGCCCGCGGCGTTGGTGTCTGCGAACCACTTGGCCCCGTTCTCGGCCGAATAGGCGGCATCCCCCGTGCCCAATGTCAGCGATGAAACGGTGGCGAAGGATCCGTTGGTCGTCGCCAGCAGTCCGCTGGTTACCGAACGGGCCTGGAAGTAATAATTGGTGTCGGGCAGAAGTCCGGTCAGCAGGACCACATGGCGGGTGTTGAGGTTGGTGTTCAAAAAGGAGGGACTCTCGTTGGTCGTCGTCAATCCGTACTCCACCTGGTCGGTGGCCCCGTAGGGAGTGTTCCATGTGATGAACGCGCTGGTCACCCCCGGAACGACCGCCAGATTGTACGGCTGCGGCGCATTGGTGATGACGGTGGTGACTGACGCATGGCCGTCCTTCGGCACCGGATTAGGCCCGCTGTTGGCGGAAACATACCCGGTATTGGACACGCTGCCGGCGGTTTGCGCGATGGCGGTAATATGCAACGTGACGACCTGATCCATGGCCATCGAACCAATGTTGCAGTAAACCACGTTGAGAAGATTGCTGTAGCTGCCCTGCGTTAATGTCACTCCCGACAAGCTCAGGCCCGCCGGCAATGCGTCGGTGACGATCACCCCGTAGGCCGGAACCGGCCCCAGGTTCTCCACACTCAGATTGTAGGTCACCGGTTGCCCGACGGGCAGGGACGTGGGAGTGCCGGTCATGGAGAGGAACATCGTGGGAGCATCAATCGGCGTGACCACTTGCGCCGTGTAATTGGAGCTGAAGTTGGCAAACAGGCTGGCGGAATTGGTGGCCCGCCCGTTGCTCAGGCCAAGCGATGTGAAGCTGATCGAAGTGAACTGGCCGGGGTCCAACTCATGGATTTCGCACCCGATGGTGTTTTGGTTGGTGCTCAGATCCCCGCTCACCCCCAGGATCGTCACCCCTTCCAGGGCAAGGTTTGTGCTCAGCACGTCCGCCAGCGTCAAAGCGTAGGCCGGAATCGTCCCCGCGTTGGTGATGTTCACCGTATTGGTCACAGTCTGCCCAATGGCAATAAGCGAAGGCGTCCCCGTCATGGTCAAGGTCAACACCGGCGGGATAATCGGCGTGACCACCTGGTTGGTGAAGCCGCCCTCGCCCAGATTGTCCGTGACCACGGCGGTGTTGGTGGCCAGGCCGATGGCCACTCCCGCCGCCGTGAGCGTCATCGTCGCCGTCTGGTTGGTGGCCAGCGGACCCAGGTCAAAGACCTCGATGTTCGGGTTGGCGCTGGTGGATTCATTGGCGAGACTCGCCCCCAAATAGAAAAGATTTGTTGACAGATCTATGGAAAGGAGCACATTCGATGAGGGGACTATCCCCCCGTTGGTCACGTTGACCGGCCCGACGTTGGTCACGCTGAACGTGTAAACCACCTCCTGGTTGCCGCCGATGTTGGTCGGCAGGCCGGTGATTCCCAGCGCAAAAGCGGGCGCCACGTAGTTCGTCAGGATCTGGGTCACGGCGCTGGCCGTGTTGTTGGTGTAGGGATCAAGGAATGTGTTATAGACCACCGCGGAATTGGTGGCCAAGCCCGGCGCCACACCCGCCGTCGTCATGCTCACCGTCAACGCCTGGCCAACGGGCAGGGCGCCGAGTTGGAAGGTGTAGTCGTTTTGATTGGTGCTCACGGTCGCCCCCGGCGGCACGGTCACTTCCGTCAAGGATAGGTTGGTGGGCAGGATGTCGCTGAGCGTCACGCCTGTCGCCGCCACCGGCTGCAGATTGGTCACCGTCATCGTGTAAGTGACCGCGGGCCGCCCAAGGCCGGTGATGGGCGGCGAACCAATCATCGTCAGAACCAGGTTCGGCGAGTCGTCGGGCGTCACCAACGTGAACACGTTGTTGTTGGTGAACAAGTCCAGCGCTCTCGTGGATTCAACGGACGCTATGTTGGTAATGTTGCCAAGACTAATCACCGTCCCGCGAATGAGCAGGGTGGCGCTTCCGGCGGGCGCCAGCGTTCCCACCGGCCAGGACAGAGTATTGCCGCTTAGAGTATAGCTGCTGACCGAGGGAGCGCCCCGGATGGCGTTCAAAAACGGCGACACCACATCGGTCAACTCGGTCGCGGGGGCGCTGCTCGGCCCGCCGTTGCTCACGGTTAGAAAATACTCCACCTGCGAGCCAAGTTGCAACGGGTTGGGCGTGTTGGTCAGGCCCACAGTGACAGACAAATCCGCCAGCCCGGTGATCGCCACCGATCCAACGGCTATGTCAAACTTGTTGGTAGGCCCATCGGGATTGGCTGACGCAAAATCTTCCGAATTGTCCGCCCACACCGGGTAAAAGGTGCCGCCGTAAAACGCCAATCCGTTATAATCGCCATAGTCCGACCCCGACGCATAGTTCTGCGCCAGGAATGATTCCGACGGGTTGGTGCTCATCCCCTCATTGCTCGCAAAGGACAATCCCCCATCCACACTCACCGTCACGAACATCTCCGCGTCATCGTTCGGCAGGTTGTCCACTGTCCCGGCCATGTTTATGGTGGTGTTCGTGATGATGATATTGGTCGTCCCGACTACCTCGTAATTTGTGTTCGTCGTGATATCCACGTTGGTGGTCGTCATAATGGGCCCGCCCCCGTTGGTTTCATACTCGTAGTTTGTCAGCGTCGTGTAGTTTGTCAAAATGGTGGGTCCATTGTCATTGCGGCAGTCATACCAGCTCACCGCCACCGCCCCGTCGGTTGGATCCAGCGCCACCCGCGGCATGAACTTGCTGTTCTGCGTGAAATCGTCATTCACCCGCGTTTGCCCGCTCCAAGTCGCCCCGGCGTCGTCCGAAGTCACCATGAAAATATCCAGGTCATAAGGCGTCGGGCTTCCCTGGCCCGTATAAACCAGGTAAGCCCGGCCATACTGCTGGCTGGCGGGATTGGTGTCCCAGGCCAGCGCCGCCGATGAATTGAGGCCCTGGCCATCCGGCGCCGCGGGAATGAGCGTGTTGCCGCCGATCCCATTGTCCGTCGCCAGCGTCGCCGCGCCAAAACCCTTCGGTCCCAACCCGTCCGGGTCCACACTCACGTATATATTGGCGCTGCCGGTCGAGTCATTGTTGTCTTGATACGCCACCATCACCTGGCCGCCCGCCCCGACGGCAATGTCCCCGAATCCGCAGTCAATGTTCGCGCCTGGAATCATCTCCTGAGGCCCGAACGACCCGAAATTTGTCAAGCCTGTCACCTGGACTCCTTGCGCCACCAGCGGGCTGCCGATGCTGATCAGTCTGTAATCGTAATACAAAACCCAAAGGCTCCCCAGGGCCGGACCGCTGCCCACCGCGATTCTCTGTTCAATGGTGTTATCTCCCGTGGCCAGGTTGGTCAGCAGTGTGAACGACTGCCCCCCGTTGGTGCTGAACGCCACGTCCGTCCCGGAGGAGTTGTCCGCGTAAGCCAGGAACAAATTCCCATACCCGTCCCACGCCACCGCCGGATCATAGCCTGCAGGCAAATTCGTCAGCGCGCCGGGCTGCCAACTGCTCCCCGCGTTGGTGCTGTACCGGCTAAACAGGCCCGGGGCGAAACCCGCGTTGGTGTTCCCCGCGATAAACAACTGGCTGGGCTGCAGTGGATTCAGCGCGATGACTCCGTCTGTTTCGTTGCCCTTCACCTTGCTCACATCCGTCAGCGTTCCATTTGTAAAACCCAGCCTGCCGCTGGTCGTTGTGCCGCCCGGATTGACCGAGTTAAACACAAAATTACTGACCGACACATTCAAAACACCCGTCCCTCCCCCGGTTATTCCCACGTAAGCCGTGTTCGCTCCCACGGCGGCGGACAGATCGGCATTGAAGTTGGTCGTGAAAGTGGCTTTGGTAACGGTGTCTGTCACAGTGACGGTGGTCACATAGCCGGCATAGACAATGTTCACCGCGATGGCATTGGTGCCGCGGAAATTCACCGCGCCGGTGGAGATATACCCGTTGGGCCCTCCCCCGGGAACCGTCAATGGAGCGTAGCCCAGCCCGGGGCCCCCGCCCGCGGGGTCGATATCAAAAGCGATTCCCGTGGCCGACGTCAGACCGACATATCCCAGATCATTATACACCACCGGCCCAACGGCGTTGACTCCCTCATTCTGGAGGACGAACGCAATCCCCGCGTCATCCGTCTCCGCCGCGTTCTTGAACACGAACGAGGCCGTGAAACCGCCGATGTACTGGGGGGTGTCGTAAAACGCCGTGTTGGCGTCGTCTGCGTTGGTGCCTATGATGAGGACGTTGTTTGTAATCACAGGGGCGCTCTGGCTGTTCGTCGCCATGTTCAGCGTCCAGTTGGTGCCACTGACCCCAAAGCCTGTGATTTGCGCCTGTACCGGGCTGGTGAGGCAGAAAGCCAAAAGGGCGGCGGCTCCAGCAACGAATTTTCCGGGATTCATATTCTCTCTTGTCAACAAATTGCCTTGCATTTCAACGTACCGGCCAATCAAAGCAACGACACCAGACAACGTGGAGCGCTAACTCTATGGCGTTTGAACACTATTAACACTCCCCCATTCATTTACAACACCAAATTGGAAGAAACTTCCGCGCTTTGCCCGTTCCCCCCCGCGCGCACGGGCCCAGCCCCCGCCCGGCGGAAGCCCGCCTCCGCCCTCGGTTCCGCCCAAATCCTCCCCAGGCACGCCAGCAGCCCGTCCAACTTCTCCCGCGAATACTCCCCCATCAGGCATATCTGGATCCAATTGCGCCGCCGCAAATAATCGCTGTTGCAACTCACCAGAAAACCCGCCTGTTCCAGCCGCTGCGCCACCTCCAGACCATCTTGCCCGGCCGGACACGCCACCGTCACCACTCCGGGCATCGCCTCCGTTTCCGGCGTGATCAGATCCAAGCCAAGCTGCCGCAGCCGCCCCCGCAGCCAGCTCGTGTCCTCCGCCAATTGCGCGAACCGCGCCGGCCAGTCCACCCGCCCCAAGGCCGCATCCAGCGCCCGCGCCAGGTTCGACGAATGCGTGAACGCTATCCCCTGATTCCGCGCGCACCAGCCCAAATCCAGATACCGCGGCAACCGCGCCGACGCCTCAATCTGGTGATTGTAAAAAACCATGCACAAGCCTGGATAGGCCGCCAGCCCCTTCCCGCTCGAGGCGGTCGCCAGATATACTCCCCCCAAATTCAACGGCGTCACCCCCATGGAGCTGATGCAATCGGCGCACAGCTTGATCTTCCGTTTCCCGCACAGCGACTGCAATGGCGAAAGCGGATTCAACATGCCCGTGGAAGTCTCTCCATGCGCGAACCACAACCAGCCCGCCGCGGGCGAACGCGACAGAAACTGCTGGATCGCCGCCATGTCGAAGGACTCACCCCAGGCAAACTCCAACGTGTCGAAGGTCAGTCCAAAACGCCGCCCCTGGTCCACCAATCGGTCCCCGAACTCCCCGTTGCTCAATATCAACCCCGGCTTCTCCTGCAGCGACAACTGCGCCGCCACCGCGTCATTGGCCAGCGTGCCGGACCCAAGCAGGATTTGCGCCTCCCGCGTCCCGGCCATCTGGCAGAGCCGCCGCCGGATCTTCTGAAACTCCTCCACAAAACGGTCCGAACGATGCGATTCCGGCGGACGTTCAAACGCCTTGCGCACCTCCCGGTGGATGCCCACCGGCCCCGGCAGAAAGCTGGCCGGCCCCGCCGTCCGCAACGGCAGACGGAAAAACTCCTCCGCCTTTCTCTCAAAACCCTCCAGCGTCAGATACATCGGCTGAAACATCGCCTCCCCTTTGCCCACCAGCGGGCCAAACGGCACAAAGCCTAGATGCCGGTAAAGTTTTTGCTGGCGCGTCGTGCCGGATATTATCCCCATGTTGTATCCGTGCTCCGCCCCAAACTGCCACATCAGTGCAATGATCCCACGGAATACCTGGCTGTGCCGAAATTCCTTTTCCACCGCCAGCAGCCGGATTTCACACGGCCGGCGGCCCGGAGGCAAAAATGAGTCCAGATTCGGCAGCTTTTGGTCCAGCGAAAAGGGCCGGCGTCCCCGCGCCGCCACCATCCCCACCACTTGGTTTCCGCTCAGACAGATCAGGTAGGTGTTCTCGCTGTGGAACTTATCCACCAGACGCGGCGTCTCCGCCGGCTGATGCTGCGGGATTTCCTCCACGAATGTCCGATAGTTGAGCTGGTGTATCTGCTCAAATTCCCAATCCTCGGTGGCGATCTTAAATCGCAGCGCGCTTGTGCTCATAGTTCTTTAAACGTCTCGTCCGCTTCCGGCGCGGCGTTCCGCCTCTCTGCTAATTCGTGGATGCCCTGCGTCATGTTCCGATGATGCGCCAAGAGCACCAGTCCCGCAAGCACGGAAATTCCCCAGATGTGCGCAGGGTCTTCCCGCAAACAGAAACTGGCCGCCGGCAACGCGGCGAACGCCACCAGGCTGGCCGCCACAGACCGCCGCGTCCACGCGTACACCAGCCCAAACAAAACCAGAAAAACCAACGTCACCTCGCAGTCATAGACCAGCAATCCGGCCAGCGAAGTGGCCACCCCTTTGCCTCCCCGGAATCCCAATTGCGCCGGCCAGACGTGTCCCGCCACCACCGCCAGCAACGCCAGCAGCGCGACCCGGTCGCTGCCCGTCAGCGCATACGCCAGCCAGACCGCCACGCCCCCTTTGGCCAAATCTCCCGCCATCGTGAGCACAAATCCGTTGGACCCAAGCGCCCGCCGCGCGTTGCGCGCCCCGGTGCTCCCGCTGCCCATTTGCCGCACGTCCTGGCCCGTGCGCATCCGCACCAGATAATAGCCGGTGTTTACGCACCCCAGGCCGTACGCAGCCAGCATCACCCCAAAGAACATCAGTGGGGACACTCCTTCGCCGATAAATCTTTCCATCCAGGACATAGGACACAATGCCGCCATCGGGCCGGCACACGCGATCTTACGCAGAACCCCCGCAATTTCAAGATCAAGTTCCACCCCCAAAAAAAATGCAGTTTAGAAATGTCTCGTAAAAGTGGTCGCGGCGTCCCGCCGCGATTCCCGCCCGGCCAAGTTCATATCTCGCCTTCAACCTTGGGTGAAGAAATAACGCGTCAGATGAAAGAAAACCGGCGCGGCAAACCCCTACATCGCCCCGACAATCCGGGCCACCGCCTCCGCCCGGTCCATGGATTCCCGGAGCACGTCCGGGATTCGCGGGACCAGATAATCCAGCTCCGCCGACTTCAGGGCCTGCTCCACTTGGGCCACCAGCTCGCTCTCGGCTTGCTTGGCCTTGAGGGCCTGGAGCAGGCCGGCGTGGCACTGCAAGACATGGTTTATCTTCGCGAAAGCGTCCTGGAGAAAGCGCGCGTTGTCCGCAAGGTCATGCGCCGGCTGGTGGATCTCCTGGGCCAGGCCCGCCGCCTGCTCCCGGCTCACGCGCAATTCGGTGGTGCGCTCCTGCACAGAGTTTTCCAGCTCCCCAATCCGCCGCCGGGTCTTTTGCAATTCATCCCACTTGGCCGCCATCGCATCGGCCAGTTGCTGCACTTCCACCACGTCAAACGGCTTTTTGAGTATCACAAACTGGTCCGGCCGGCCCAGTTTGGCCACCATCCCCGTGAGCGAATAGTCCGAATACGCCGTGCATATAATTACCTGCAAGTCCGGATCCACCTCCCATACCCGGCTGATGGTCTCAATGCCATCCCAGCCGGGCGGCATGCGCACATCCACAAAGGCCACCGGATAGCGGCGATTCTCCCTAACCGCCCGCCGCACCAGTTCCAGCCCTTCCTGCCCTTGGAAGGCCGAGTCAATTTCAAAGGTGGGCAGCACTTTGGCCTCCGCCGATGTCCCGAACAAGAACGCCTCCGTTTCATCGTGCGACGGCGCGCCGCCGGGAGGGCCGCTGTCACATAATATCTTCTTGAAATCCTTGTGGATTTCACGATTGTCGTCCATCACCAGAATCCGGCGACGGGGGGCTTGGGCGATATTATTCACAAAGTCGAGGCCGGGGGTTGCAAGGGCAGTTCGAGCGTGAAGGTCGCGCCTTTGCCCAGCCCTTCGCTCTGCACGACCAGCGCGCCGCCCATTTCCCGGGCCGACAGCGCGCCGCTGTGCAACCCGAACCCGTGCCCGTTTTTCCGCGTGGTGAAACCATGGTTGAAAATCCGCGTCAGGTTCTCCGGCGGAATCCCAACCCCGTTGTCAATTATGGATATTTTGACTGTGCCCGGCGTTTGGGCCACCCGCGCCACCAGCCGCTTTTCCGGGCGGCCGGAATCATCGCACGCGTACTTGGCGTTGCGCACCAGGTTGATGAGAATCTGCATGACCTTGTGCTTATCCACGGTAATCTCCGGTCCCGGCGTGTCGTATTCCCGGACCAGCTTCACGTCGTGCCGGATCAGCGCGCGGTCATTCATCCGCAATGCGTCCTCCACCAGGTCCAAAACGTTGATCTTCTGGGTCATCCCCGAAACCTTCGCGTAACTCTGTTGCATCGCCACGATGTCCTTGATGTGATCTATGTTCTTCTCCAGCCCGGCCAGCTCTTCCAGCACCCCCGCCTGCTCGGTCGCCAGATGCTCCGCCAACTGCTCCAGATATGAGGGCAGCAGCCGCCCTTTGGGATCGCGCGTCATAAACTCCCCCAGGTCCGGGGCATGTTCCTGCATCAGGGCCGCCACCCGCCCGACCGAGCCGATCTTGGATTTGCGCAGGCGGCTGGCCAGCATGTTGGCGGCCACGTTCACGCTGTTGAGCACGTTGCCCACATTGTGCAGCACCGCCGTGGCCACTTCCGCCATCCCCGCCTGGCGGGAAGTTTCCAAAAGCTGCCGGTGCAATTGCTCCAGCTTCGCATCCGCCTCCTTCATGGCCGTCACGTCCTTGGAGATGCCGAAGGTGCCGATGATTTTGCCCGTTCTGTCCCGCAGCGGCAGTTTGGTCGTCAGCGCCCAGCTCACCCGCCCGTCCTTGAACACCTCTTTTTCTATCTTCCCAATCAGCGGCGCCCCCGTGCGGATAATTTCCTGTTCGTCCTCAAATGCGGGCTTGGCGTGCTCTAAACCGAAGTAGTCGAAGTCCGTCTTGCCCAAAAGCTCATCCGAGTGCTTGAGCCCGAAAATCTCCACCTGCCTCTGGCTGACTTTTATGAACCGCGACTGCAGGTCCTTGAAATAGATGTGGTCCGGCGAATTGTCCAGCAAGCTGCGGATCAGGTCGCGCTCCGAATCCAGCTTGGCCTCCGCCTCCTTCATCGCGCTGATGTCCTTGGAGATGCCGAAAGTGCCCAGGATTTGGCCCTTCTTGTCGCGCAGCGGCATTTTGGAGACCAGAGCCCAGGTGATGTGTCCGTCCTTGGTTATCTTCTTTTGTACCTTCCCAATCAGCGGCACCCCGGTGCGGATGATTTCCTGTTCCTCCTCAAATGCCGACTCGGCATGTGTCCTGTCAAAAAAATCGAAATCCGTCTTGCCCAAAACCTCGTCCGCATGTTTGTACCCGAACTGTTCGGCGTGTTTCTGGCTGGTTTTGATGAACCGCGACTGGAGGTCTTTGAAATAGATGTGGTCCGGCGAATTGTCCAGCAAGGACCCCAGCAAGGCCCGCTCGGCATCCAGTTTCGCCTCCGCCTCCTTCAACTCCGTCACGTCCGTCGAAGTGCCGAAGGTGCCGATGATTTTCCCTTCATTGTCGCGCCAGGGCGCTTTGGTGGTCAGGAACCAGTTCACTTTGCCATCTGGACAGACCGTCTTTTCCATGTTTCCAACTATCGGCTGGCCGGTGCGAATAATCTCCTCCTCCGCCTGCCGGAAGGCCTCCGCCCGCTCCGGGCCATATATGTCTCGGTCCGACTTGCCTGTCACATATTCTTCAAACTGTTCCTCGCTCCTCAAGTGCGCCGGAAGCTTGTCCCCCGTTTCCGACGGATGCGCCGCGCAATGGTGGCTCAGCGCCACCCGCATCAGATTCCTCACCTCCGACCGGCTCGCTCTCACCAGGCGCGATTCAAGGTCTTTGAAAAAAATCGAGTCTGGGCAGTAGTACAGCAGCATTCGCAACAAATCCCGTTCCTGCGCCAACTCTCCCTCCGCCCGTTTGCGCTCGGTGATGTCGAAGAGTATCCCCTGCGACCCGATGACCTCCCCGCTGACACCAAACACCGGCGACTTGAACGCATGGTAATAGCGCGATTTGCCCGACGGGTCCGAATAGATGTCCTCCGCTTCGATCTCCTGGCCCGTCCGCATGATTAACTCGTGGTGCGACACCCCGCGCTCCCCAAGTTCGTCCATCACCGGGCATTCCTTTCCCATCGCCGCCTTCATGCACGCGACCAGTTCAGTCGCCGTTTTGCCGAGGATTTGATCGGCGGGCAATCCCGTGATCCGGCAATACGCCGCATTGACGAAATCGTAACGCCCCTGGGCGTTTTTGCGGAACACCCCGCTGGGCATCCGGTCCACCAACGAGTGATACAACGCCTGCGCCTCGCGCAACTCCTGCTCCGCCCGCTTGCGCTTGGTCACTTCGCGAAAGTTGACCACCACCCCCACGCAATGGGTGTCAATCCGCTGCGGCACCACCCGCCGCTCCAAAATGCGGCCATCCTTCAGTTCGACCACATCAAACGCCTCATCATCCGGAATGAACCGCGCTTCCTGCGTCCGCGCGATGAATTTCTCCGGGTCCTTGACCTGCTGCGCCACATAAGCCACCATCTCGGAGTTGTCCGCTCGTTCGAGCATCCCCTCCGGAAACCCCCATAGAGCCGCGAACTTTGTGTTGAACGACATCATCTTGCCCGAAAGATCCAGCGCCAGAATCCCGTCTTTCGTGGAATCCAGCGTCGCCTTGAGCATGCCAACTGCTTTGGCCAGCTCCCGGTTTCGTTCCTCAAGCTGGCGCTCCAGCTCCTCCCGCGAAATATCCAGGCTCCCTTCCCGCTCCACTGGCCCCCCGTCCAGCGCGGGATTCGCAACCCCCTCTTCCAAATGATGGCTCGACTTCATTCTTGGGCTTTAGACTTCGACATTACTATACTATCGGCCAATCACTTGAGAAGCTTGACCCCCATTTGCACCCAGCCGTTCCACCCGCCAAATCCTGCCGCCAACCATCTGGTCAAAAAATGCTGGCGTGGTCAAAAAACGACATTTCCTGTCCCGTTCATCATTTCAACTCATGCTCTATCCCGCTGGAAATCAGGCAATTGTTATAATCTGCCGAAAGATTTGCGCTATGGCATCCCCGGTGCTTTGCAGTCCCATTGCACTGTCCACACGCCGCGGTAACACGTATGAAAAAAATTGAAGCCATCATCAAGCCCTTCAAATTGGACGAGGTCAAGGATGCCTTGAGCAACATCGGCATCGAAGGCATGACCGTCAGCGAAGTCAAAGGTTTCGGCCGCCAGAAAGGTCATACCGAAATCTATCGCGGCAGCGAATACACCGTGGATTTCCTGCCCAAAATCAAAATTGAAATCGTCCTGCCTGACAACACCCTGCCCGGCGCCCTCCATGCCATCCTCGGTTCCGCCAAAACCGGAAAAATAGGGGACGGAAAAGTCTTTGTTTACACCGTTGATGAAGCCATCCGCATCCGCACCGACGAAAAAGGAGAAGCCGCAATCTAAGCTACTGCGCTGCAACTAGTTGCAATTGCAATAGAGAGGGAAATGAAACCTCCCATTCCTCCGATTTCTCCGATTTCTCGGTTAAAAATCGGCGGGGCTGCCTTCCCGTCAGATCAAGGGCCATTGTCGGAATACCCCTGGCAGGAGTAATTCTTGGCTTGGACGGACCCGATCGTTCTGATTATATTCCAGCCCATGAGCGAAGATGAGAATCCCTTTACTGGAGAGGTGACCCAGGCAAATCGCGGCACAGGCAGCTCCAAGCCGGGCTGGATTGCCGCCAGCGCCGTCGCGGCGCTCTTGATCGTGGCGTTGCTGCTCTGGATCTCGGCCCTGGCCCGGCTCCGCGGGCTGCAATCCCTCCGCCCCAATCTCGAGCAAACCGACGCCAGCCTCAGCAACGCCCTGGCCCAAATTCAGCAGGACAAAGCCCAGATCGCAACCCTGCAAACAGAGGTGGCCGATCTGGAGAAGGCCAAGGAGATGGCCGGCCAGAGGGCCAAAGGGCTGGAAGAGGAAATGCGCTCCGACCTTGAATCCAAGGATGTCACCATCTCCAACCTCCAAGGCAAGCTCACCGTCACCATCCTGGACCGCGTGATGTTTGATTCCGGCGAAGCGATCCTGCAGCCGGACGGCGAAGCGGTGCTGCGCAAAATTGCGGCCATTCTGGCCGGACATCCCGAACTGAAGATTCACGTCGTCGGCCACACCGACAACGTGCCCATCCACACCCGGTTTGCCAGCAACTGGGAACTTTCCACCGCCCGCGCGCTGGCCGCCGTCCATTTTTTCACCGAAAAAGCGGGCGTGGACCCGCACCGCGTCGGTGCCGTCGGTTATGGCGAATTTCGCCCCATCGCCGACAATTCCACCCCGGAGGGTCGAGCCAGGAACCGGCGTATTGCCATCACCATTCTGCCGGATGAACTTGCGGGAGCCGACACGGTGCCGACCGTCAAGACCAATGCCGCCATTGATTCCCAAGCGCAGCCCGCTGTGCCTGCGGCGGCGGTGCCGGGCGTCAAATAGCCATCGGCGCATCGAGCCTGCGTTGCCTCAACCATGATTTCGTCTTGCGACATGGTGAATACCAACCAGTTGGTATGTCTGGCAGGAGGCACCAGCCTTGCTCGTTCTTGAGCTTCCTATGGCATCAGTCGCGTGTCATGTCTAGAGGTTCGAAAGGCGGAATTGCGCCGGAGCCGCCAGCCGGGCCGATGAAGCCTTCCAGGTAAAGGCGGAACTGTTGGAGGTTGTCCATCAGAATGGCGTTGCTGCCGGAAGTTTTAGCCAGAAGAGTCGAGCCTTGAAAAATGGAGACGAACATCACCGAGAGCTTCTCCGGGTCAAACCCAGCCGCGGGAGCGTGAGCTGATTTTGCCTCAGCCAGGTCTTTTGCAAAGTCCCGGGCCATCCGCAAAAGCAACTCATGGCAGATGGCGCGCAATTCAGGATCGGTCAACGAGAGCTCCTGAGCCAGTGTCCCGATCAGACAGCCCTGGGTTGATTCGGACATGCCGCCCGCGGTTTCTTCAATGAAATCCAGGCGTCCATAAACCCGGTCCCTAGCGTCTTCGAGCTTGCCAAAGGGGGCGTCGTGGAAATCCTGATCTTTTCCATCCCCGAAGCGGGCCAGCGCCGCCTTGGCAATGCCTTGCTTGCTTTTGAAATAGTGGAAAAAGGCCCCTTTGGTCACGCGGGCCGCCGAGCAGATGTCATCCACCGTGGTGGCGTTGTAGCCTTTGAGCCGCATCAGGCTCACTGCCGCATCCAGCAGTTGGCGCTTGGTTTCGGGCAAATTCGCGGCTTCAATTCGAGCTTTCATACGAACTGGTTGGTATGTTCGCACGACATCCAAGCCGCGTCAAGCGATTCCTGAAGATTTGTTGATTTAAATGAGCGCGCCCGCCCCTTTCAACTTTTGCCGGCACAGCGGACTTGACTAAGCTGGAGGATTTCGTAAAACGGTTGCCATCAGAAACATCACCTCCCAACAAATATGAAATCGAATTTTGGCGGGCGGCTCAGGCTCAATTTGGCGCTCGCATTATTGTGCGTGTGCGGCGCGGCGGAACTTCCGGCGGCGGACTACGTCACCGTCGTCAGCAATACGCCCAATCTGCTAGGCTACTGGCGGTTTGATCCCGTCTTCCAGTCCAATAGCTGCGTCAACGGCTACACGGGAACATTGCAGGGCAACGCCCAGATCGGACCCCCTGGTTCCGGCTGCCCCCTGCCTTCGGAGCAGCCGAACCAGGCTTTGCTGCTGGATGGCACCAACAGTTATCTCACCACCAGCCTGACCGGCCAGATCACCAACCAGGGCAGCGTGCTGGTCTGGGTTTATCTCACGGCTCAACCCTCCACGGCCGGGCACTTCTTTCAAATCACTTCGCAGGCGGCGGGTGGAGACGACTTTGATTTCCAGATCCAGACCGACAACCACACTTATTTTTACACCGACTCCGGTTCGTCCACGGTTTATGCCCAGGCGTTGCCACTGAATCAGTGGCATTTTTTGGCCGCGACTTTTATCGCCAATTCCAACCGGTGCATCTATCTCGACGGACAATTGGCGGCCACTTCCACCGCCGGCGGCCATTCCGTCAACAACACGGCATTTTGGGTCGGGAACAACCGCGTATTTGGGCCGCGGCTCTTTCAGGGGCGGATTGGTGAAGTGGCGGTATTCAACCGCGCCCTGGCGGCCTCGGAAATCGCGGCGGCCTGGTCGGCGGTGCTCCCGCCGAGCCTGAACATCGCTTTGCTGGGCAATTCCGTCGTTCTCACCTGGCAGACTAATTTTAGCGGCTACGCTCTTCAGACCAACGGCTCACTCGCCCCGGGGAACTGGGGAACGCTGACGACGATTTTCGGCACCAACTCCACCAATTACTCCGTCACCAACGCCCTGAGCGCCTCGCAGTTGTTTTACCAATTGGCGCAATAAGGGGTTCGAGAAAGACACTGCCGTCCCAATTAACCGCTTTTCGGCGCGGCTCTCCTCGGAGTTGTCCCTCGGATCGGCGCTTCTTAAAAACAGGTTGGTCATTTTGCGAGCGCGATGCTGTCCCAAATAAACCCCTGTGAATACAGGGAAAACCCG
>Ga0181539_1000667_pt1 | contig 41005 bp, 35 predicted proteins | sample PEATcosm2014_Bin_46_FD_119767 | JGI IMG/M metagenome (GOLD analysis project Ga0181539, IMG submission 119767) | Peatland microbial communities from MTU Mesocosm Facility, Houghton, MI, USA - PEATcosm2014_Bin23_60_metaG | ecosystem: Environmental > Terrestrial > Soil > Wetlands > Peat | place... | reverse complement strand
GGGAGCTCACACGGTATGCTCGCGACCACGTTTTCTCCGAAGTAGGGTGGGCTGTAGACATCATACCATTCCTTCAATCGCCACTTATCTCTGACTTTTTTCGAGGCTTTAGACAATGGTCTTACACTTGAACTTCGGATTTTGACAACGTACCGTTTTTGCCTTATTTAAAGCGTTCACAGCAGATGAGGTTGTGCTTAGCTCTTTGCAATCTTTTTCAGCAATGTCTCGGTCGCTTGTATGCAGCGGAAGATATCTTGCACTGTCAGTTGCATAGTTTCAATTTTCTCGCATCTCTTAACTTGAACAGTGAGGGTTTGACCGTGCGTTTTCGTCGAGACGATCATTTGGCTGTTCGGGATCTTATCGTCAGGGGACAACGCGTTCTTCACGGCTCTGGCAAAGGATGGCGACGCATAACGAATGCGCAATACTGTTTCATACATTCGTTTTCAACTGTGAGAGTAGCAGTTGATCGAGTTCCTCAAGGAACGGAACTGGGTCGTCGGTCTTGATATGCGCGCCTGCAGCCACATTGTGTCCGCCTCCGAAACCTTCGTACTTCTTCGCCGTGGTGTTTAATGCTGCTCCAAGGTTCATGCCCATCGCTAGAAGTTTCGCGGGGGCTCTTGCTGAGAGTTTGATACCGCCATCCTTGGCTTTAGTAACGACGATGATTGCGTGGTCTGGAGTTAGGTTACCTGCTGAGGATATAATCGATGAGAATGCTCCGGTCATGCTCTCTTGTATTTGATTCTCGCCGCGTATTGCCCAAATTATCTTGAATTTCTGAACGGCGTCTGGAGATTTTGTTAGCCACTCCATGTAGGTGGCTAGGGTTTTTCTGTAATTGGCGACAACCTCGTTCGCTTCGGTTAGGGCTGTGTTTCGATCCCCTAATCCAATGCTAATGCCTATCGAAGGGTTGCCGGTTCTTCCACATGCGTTCAAGAGCGCCGAGAATTCTCGTGCGTCTCGGGTCGGGCTTCCTTGTGGTTCATTGATGAATGTGTATACTGTCCCAACCATGTCGAGCACTACGTTTGAGGGAAAGCCTTGAGATGTGAGGTAGGCGATTATTTCGTTGAGAAGTTTCTGCTTCTCCTCCTGAGAGAGGTCAGCTGCAGTTCTAAACCGGTCCCCTTCTTTTACAGGAATCCCTGCCTTTGAGAGGAGCAGGAGGCAGTTGTCTTCACGGCCGCTAAGATTTGGTAGGTATGGCGAAGTCGTGTACGCTAGGGCCCGGTATATCGGACGAGTCTCTCTTCCATATACAACTAGGTCGGAGTCAACCTTCGCATTGCCAGAGGATACCGCATCGTCAACTAGGAGCTGATTGAGGCCTGCAAGCGCCCTACGTTCATTCTTATCTTGCATGTCTCCTAGGGCACCTACAATTCCGAGGGTGCTGAGGTCTTTGTTTCCGTCGTCGACCGCTCTCGCGACGAGGTAGGTCACTCCCGCCGCACTGATCATAGTAGCACCGTCGATTCCGAATTCATGTGGGTTCAGCTGGGTAATTTTCCCTCGTGCCTTCCCGTCTGGTGGGTGGTGATCTAGAACGACAATCTCTTTGGCGTCAAGCCGCGAGTTCACGAGTTCAGAATAACCGCTGCCGATGTCTGTGAAGATTACAATGTCAGGTTTGCCAGCCGATATCTCATCAACTATGTCCTCACGGAGCTCTTCCACTATTCGGGTTTTGAAGCGGGCGGACGCACGGGTGAGAACGGCACTCATGATGCCTGCCGAAGAGAGGCCGTCTGCATCGTTATGCGATATTGCTGTGAAGAAGGAGTCTGACTGTAGATGTTTCCTGATTACTTCCGCAGTTTCTCTTGCACGTTCAAGGAAAGCGCCGCGTTGTCCGTCCTCGGGCATTTATTAGGCCACTGATGCGACGACATGTTTGTATTGCCATTCTGGTGGGAGTTGCCCTCTAACCCTGTAATACTTCACTAACCTGTGAATTTTAGATTCGATCATTGCCAGAGAACGTTTGTTAACGTGATCCTTCCGATTCTTCTCCAAGTGACGCCTGAGGTCGTCAGCCTTCTTCAGCAGTGCGTTCAAGTCCTCTGGAAGCGCGCCAGCTTGTCGACCAGGTTTCAGTAGCTCTTGAACATTCTTTCCCGTGATCGACTTAACCAAGGGCACTCCATATCGGTCACGCATCAGGACGCCGATTATACTTGCCGAATTACCCTCTCGAGCGAGTTTGAGAACCAATGACTCTACCTCTTCTGGGGTATACTTGACCCAAGATGGCGTTTTCTTGCTGATTGGTCGGGTGGACCCTGACCTACCTCGTTTGCTCGTGTATAGCCTAGCCGTAAATGCGCACACTCCGATTTGGAAATTCGTCTTAGTCTTTGACTCTCGGTTATTTAACTTGTCTAAGGGAAGGTGGAGCTTTCCTTCATTGTGAGCCATGTGAAGAATTTTACGAATGCCTTGGCTCTATGAGAGAGGAGATTCTTCTCTAGCGTATTCATTTCCGCGAATGTCCGGCCATTAGCCTGCATGGGCACGAAGATCGAGTCGAATCCAAATCCGAGGCGGCCCCTCGGTTTACGAGCTATCATACCCTTTACCTCGCCATCAAAGCAAACGGGAGGATCTCTTGGTCTTGCGAAGGATACCACAGCACGGAAGGAGGCGCTTCTGTCTGTGGCACCTCTTAGCAAGTTCAGAACGCCATCACTCCCTACAGTCTTGAACACGTAGGCAGAGTAAGGCCCCGGGAACCCTCGCAGGTTATTTACGAATAAGCCTGCGTCTTCTGCAACGACAGAATGCCGCGCTGTCTCGGAGGCGCGTTGGGCTGCGAATGACGCTATGTCCTCTAGCTCGTCCGATTGGATCTCGATTTTTTCAATCTTCATCTGTTTGAGCGTTACTCCGAAGACCTTCGCTATATGGCTCGCTTCAACAAATTTCCCTTTGTTCCCCGTTGCAAAGTATATTGTTGGATTATGCTCTGTCAAAGTATCTGCCTCGCTTTTCGATCTCTCGCATCTTGGTAACTGTTTCGACGCCTAGTCTCTTTCCTACTGTGGCGGAATAACCATGTAGAAAAGCGGCGAAGATTTCTTCGTGAAATTTGGTATGAGTACTTTTCATGGCGCGACTGAGGAGAAGCAGATCAACTCCACGGTCCTCAAGCTCATTTGAAAAATCTCCCAATCCAAAGTCGATCAAGAAGAGTTTGCCGTCACCGCATAGGACGTTGGAGATTGTCAGGTCGCCGTGTACTATGCCGCCTTCATGGATTAGAGCAACCGTTCGTCCTAGCAGGTCGCATTGTTTGCGTCTCGTTTCTGGAGAGACAACGTACAACTCCTCCTTCAACGTAGGTCCGTCCACATAATCCATTACGAATGAGGATATTTCTGGATCGATATGCTGGATTGCGGGAACCGGGACGCCAAGCTTCCTTGCCTCATGCATTAGGTTCGTCTCATGAACTGTCCTGCCCCGACGAATCGTTGCGTCCAACTGCTGTACTCGATATGGCTTCGGGAGCCGAGTTTTTCTGACAGCCATTGATCCACACCAGTTTTCAAGGTAGATCTCGGCTTCGGCTCCTTTGTAAATCAGTTTAGGAAGCTTGTCTTCTCCAGACGATGTCAACGTCCTCCAACCTCCATCTGGGCTTTACGCGAGATTCGGCAATAGCAATCGTAACACCGGATCGAAGCGCGAGCATGCCAGTCCACGCGATTTGTGGGCCACAATCCCCAGTGTAAGCCTGATTGACGACGTGAGGTGTAGCGTCATGTAGCCCCGCAACGTCCGAAAGTTTCTTCTGAAGCGTCCTGTTCGCTGCCACTCCTCCCGTTAGGAGTATCTCTTTCTTGCGGGTGTAGGCGAGGCTTCGTTCTACAGCTTCAGCGAGCATCGAACATGATACTTCTTGCATGGAGTAGCACACATCCTCAAGAGAGGATCCGGCCTTGAGTCTTGCGAGGGAAGCCGTCAACAAACCAGAGTATGAAACATCGTTTCCTTTCACTACATAGGGAAGAGATATGAAATTCTCCGATTTTGCGGCCAGCTTCTCGATTTCAGGCCCAGCAGGCGAAGGCAGATTGATCTCTCTCGCAAACATGTCATACAGGTTCCCGAGGGTGATGTCTTCCGTTTCACCGAATATGCGCCATTTCCCACCAGAGAAAGCTGCGATCGCTGTGTGCCCCCCTGAGACCAAGACTACCAGTGGATCATTTGCCCCCGTGGTTAGGGTACCGATCTCAATATGCCCGATGGCATGGTTGACAGGGATGAGTGGGGTGTGGAAGAAAGATGCGATTGATCTTGCAACCGTTGCTCCGACTCGCAGGCACGGTCCTAGGCCTGGGCCTAACGCGATTGCAACACCGTCAAGTTGAGACGCCTTGACGCCAGCGTTACCGAGCGCACTGGAAACCACCCCCTCCGCTACCACGCTATGGTGCTCGGCGGCTTCTCGGGGATGGATTCCTGTCCCGGGAGCTGAGACGTAGGCGTCGCGAACATCCGACAGTATCTGGCCTTGCTCAGTGACAACGCTGGCACCAAACGTGTGTGCAGTTGACTCTATTCCTAGGCAGTACAATTAGATCACTACACTGACTTGTGGACAGCGTTTGAAAAGGTTAGTTAGTTAAATTATACTAACCCACCTGATTTGTTGGTTAGTTCACCGGCAACTACTGGGCTTAGGAATGGTAGGGTTGAAGGTGGTTCAGGCTACCGTTGAGAATCGGTCTATAAGGGACAGGTGTCTCAGGATCGGGTTTTCGGGTCATAGAGTTCACGAACTTGGATTAGGTGATTTGACAACTCGCTAAGACGCCACAATGGTTAAAGGGTCTCAGCTCCAACGACCCCAAACTCGCAAAACCTCAATTATAAGTGACAATTACTCGACAATCATAGTGGTTGAAAGTTTGGAAAAGCAAGAGAGCAATGCCGAACGAGCAAATAGAATGATCGCAGAGGCCAAACGCATTATCTCTCAAGCAAAGGATCGCGATTTACACCTGCGTCTTCTTGGCGCGATCGCGTTTCAAATTCAGTGTCCAAAATTCAACTTCCTCACCATAAAACTCAACAGGGTTCTAACCGACCTCGACTTTGCCGGATACAGTAAGGAAAACAACAAGATTGCTGCAATGATGAGGGAGCTTGGTTACGCTGACGAACCCGCTGTCACCACCCTGTTTGGCCACAGACGTATGATTTGGGATCATGCGTCAAACGGTTTGCACGCTGACATCTTTTTCGATAAATTGGAAATGAACCATAATATTCCTTTCGAAAACCGTCTGAACATTGAGGAGATGACAATTCCGCTAGCCGACATGCTGCTTGAGAAAATGCAAATCGTTCATATCAACGAGAAAGATGTTATCGACACGATAATGCTTTTGCGCGAACACGAAATTGGGAACAGTAGCCCGCAAAGCACGATTGATGCTGGGTACATTTCCAAACTGCTCTCTAACGACTGGGGCTTCTACTACACGGTGACCACGAATCTTGGAAAAGTCAAAGGTCGATTGGATCAATTCGGAGAGTTAACCGACGAGGATCGTGCCATTATCTCGGGCAAAATCGACAGGTTGCTTGACACGATAGAGAGCCAGCCAAAAGCACTCTCATGGAGAGTGAGAGCCAAAGTAGGTCCCAAGAGTAAGTGGTATAGAGATGTTGAAGAAGCGATCGGCCGCTAAGACAGCTGCGAAAGACGAAGTGGTCATAATTCTAGGTGCAGCAATCTTGCGGGTTGTGCTTTACTCCTACCCGTACAGAGGCATCACACTCACACTCGGAGGGTGCTCTCCCATGAATCAAAGTCACATGAGGTTGGTCTGAGTGTTTCGCGGACGAGACTTCTTGTCCTTGATGGATTTCTCGCGACTTGAGATCGAAACGATTCTTGAGACGGCGAGGGAGCTAAAACTGAAGTTGCGGCTGCATGAACCGCACGAATACCTACGAGGTAGAACCGTAGCGGTTCTTTTTGAGAAGCCCTCGACGAGGACGAGGACTTCGTTCCAGGCTGCTATTGCTCACCTAGGCGCTCAAAGTTTCTACATGAGGCCTGATGAGATGCAGCTCGCGAGAGGAGAACCAGTAAAGGATACTGCACGTGTAATTGATCGATACTGCGACGCATTGGTTATGCGCACGTTTGGGCAGGACCGGATAGAAGAATTCGCCCGTTACATGCAAAACCCAGTTATCAACGCCCTTACTGATCTGACGCACCCTTGTCAGGGGCTAGCCGACATGCTGACAATACTTGAGTACAAAGGACAACTAGATACGGTCAAGGTCTGTTATGCTGGCGATGTTTGGAATGTATGCCACAGCCTTATTGTGGCTGCTTCTATCTTCGGCTTCAGACTGCATGTAGCACGGCCTAATGGTTACGAACCCAACGAAAGGATCATGAAGTTTGCTATGGGGAAAGCGCAGCACACCGGTGGTGAAATCGTGATCACGGACGACTTGAAGCAGGCGGTGAAAGGCGCAGACGTTCTGTATGCCAATACGTGGCACAGCATGGGCGGTGCAGAGAAGGAGAAAGAGAAGCGTCTACGGGACTTCGCTCCGTATCAGCTCAACCCCAGGGTCGCTGAAGCTGCGAATCCAGACTACATCTTCATGCATTGTCTTCCTGGCTACAGAGGTGAGGAAATGGCGGAGGAGATGATCGAAGGGCCTCACTCTGCAGTTTGGGAGCAAGCGGAGAACCGAATGCATACTGAGAAGGCCGTACTGGTCCTCACGATGACTTGCGAAACTTAGGTACTGATTTCAACATGTGGACTGTTAATTCAGAATCCGGAACGCTGCGCGCTGCTCTCATACAAGACACAACGCTGAATTTTTGGGAAAACAAACTGCCTTTCGTTGGCGGCGAATCGAACCTACAATACCTTCACAGATGCCCTCACGCCGACTACAACGCCGGTGGACATGACCAATGGCTGAAGCTGGAGCAGTTCTTCAAGGAGGAAGGGGTGCAAGTGTTCGAGGTGACCGCGATTCTGAGGAAAGCTATCGAACGAGCGTCTGATGCGGAACGAAGGAGAATTATCAGAACGTTCTGGGGCGAGAATCGCCGGGCTCCATCCCCAGCTGAGCTAAAGGTTGAGCACATAACTGACGGGTACCCCACTGTGCCATACTATGATCAAGCTAACGATGAACTCATACTTCCAGATTTCAAGAGGGCGGCATGGACATACACAAGAGATACGTCCTTCACGACTCAGGTCGGAACCGTCATCTGCAATATGCGGAGGTACAGCAGACGCCTTGAGCCGCGAGTTGTGAAACTTGCATACGAGTCCGATCCAGTTCTAAAAGAGAACCTCAACCTGATCTGGGACGCGAACAACGTAACGTTAGCAAACACAGAGCCCCCAAACATTGAAGGAGGCGACACCGAAATAATCGATCAAGAAACCATAGCAGTAGGACTCGGCCAGCGCTCAACTTTCACGGGCTTCCTTGAGTTTGCCAAGAAAATGTTCTCCACCGATACGAATCGCCAGATCAAATATGTCTGCGCAGTCTTGAACGCTGACGATCCCGCAGTGGACTACATGCACTTAGACGTGGTAATTAACTTCCCAGCAAATCGAAAAGCCCTCATCATGCCCTACTATTTTGAAAGCGAAATAGTCAAAGATATGCCCCCGAAAAAACTCCTGCTGAAACTGCTGGCCGCCACAAGGGCTCAATCGGAACGCGATGCTAGACCCATGGATGAAGTCGTAAGCCCGTCTGCCTTTGAGAATGCAGGCCAATGCTACGTGTACGTCAGGGACGGCGGCAATGAACCCAGACTGCTGAGGCGCGAGGTGAGCATCGTCGATTTCTTGATAAAAGAAGAGAAGATCGACAAGGACGGTTTGATCTACGTAGGAGGTGAACCGAAAGAGAGGAACGATGTGGCGCATCTGATGCGCGCGCTGATGGAGCAAACTCGTGGCGCAACCAACATTGTTACCATAAAATCGGGCACGGTCATATCCTACGCACGAACCATGACAACCATTGAAGCCATGAAGAAGAGTGGAATTCGCGTCAAGAAGTGGGATGACAGTTACCTAGACATGTTAGGAGGACCGCACTGTTCAACGGCCCCTCTGTTGAGAGACGCTGACTAAGCGGAGATTCAGGACAAAACTATTAGTTGAAAGGAATTATTATTCTGTTTCGTTAGCTACTGGGAGCATGCTTCTTAGATTTTTCACACCGCAATAACTTGCGAAGTCTTGGTCGCTATGCCCTCGATAGCCTGCCATGTTTCAGTAGTCGAGGGCTGAGGGTTGCGCGTTTCTGAGGTTCATCCACATTGTTCTTGGTGGCTATCGTTTCTGAGCCTAATACTGCGCGTCTGCGACGTGTAAATATATGCTCGAATATATTATATTTGAGTTACCGTTATACTGTTAATCAACCGCAGCGCGCGATTTGAGTGACTTGTTTTGAGTGGAACTCCTGCTGAGGGACCAGCCTATGTTCGAAAAGCCTCCGGCCTTGTTCGTGAGCTGAATGCGAGAGATTTCGCGTTCTTCAATCTCGCCGGATTCGGGCTCTTTTTCTCACTCTTCTATTGGGTGAGTCTTACACCGCTTATTGGTGGCAACTATGTAGTAGGATTCTTGCTTTACGTGCTCGCTGCACTCTGTGTTACGTTAATTTACTACTGTTTCATGGTCATAATGCCCAGGAGCGGCGGCGATTATGTGTTCGTCAGTAGGTCGATGCATCCAGCAATCGGTTTCATCGGCAACTTGACCTTCGGTGTTTTCTGGCTGCTCTTCGTTGCAGTCACGGCCGTCACGATTACTTCTACAGGCCTTACCGCATTCTTCGGTTATGTGGGAGTTGTTTACAATCTCCCGTCGATGGTTGGTATTGCGACGGCGATGACGACCCCGTTTTGGACTTTCGTCTTGGGAGTGGTATGGGTGCTTCTCGGAGCGTTTATTGCAATTCCGTCCCTTCGGACCTATCTCAGAATTCAGCAGGTTATCATCATCATTGTCGTACTTTTCTATATTATCGGGCTCGTGTCTCTAGCAGCGGCAACGTCCTCAAGCTTTACGTCATCGTTCAACAGCTTTGCGTCCCAATACACGGCCAATATGACGAACCATTATAATGGCGTAATCTCTGCAGCTGCATCCGATGGCTGGGCCATTCCTGATCAAACTTCTCTTTGGGGCAGCGTTCTTCTCCTTCCTGCATTTGGCGTGGTAGGCTTCTTCCAGTGGAACGCAAACGTTGGCGGCGAGATACGGAGCCCCAAGAAAACAGCGCTATATGGTTTAGTAGTTGGCGCTATGATTTTTCTCGGCTTACTGGCCGTGGCTACGGCTCTTCTCTACCGCGTTGCGGGATTCAATTTTCTGTCATCGATCGATTACTTGCTATTCAACGATCCGAGCAAAGTCCCGTTACCGATGTTGCCTTACGCCGGTATACTTATCGCGTTGACCATGCCACCTTGGCTTGGAGCGATATACACCCTAATTCCCGCCATTCAGCAGATTCTCTTCATTCCCAGTGCGTATCTGGTTTTTTCCAGAGGACTATTCGCTTATTCCTTTGACGGCGTATTGCCGAAATGGTTTGCCAACGTGAACAGCAAAACACATGGCCCGCTAAATGCCATTGTGACCTCCGTCATCGTATCATTCATCCTCTTTATCATCGTCGAACTCCCCTCAAGCTCATCCTACGCCTTCCTCTTCAGCTCAGTTTTCACCTGGGTAACAACAATTTTGCCGACTCTCTTCGTGGCGATTGCTGCCATACTACTGTTTAAACTGAGACCGCAGTTGAATGAACTGTCGCCGATAAAGGGAATTAAACTAGTCATCCCAGGAATTATCAGTATAATTTTCATCTTCGTGATCACTTACCTGTGTCTTACGAATCCGATCTACGGAGCCAACTCACCCATAGGAATCTACACAGCCATTGGAGTGGTGGTCGCGATCGGGTTGGTGTACTTAGTGGGCAGGATAAGAAAGGGTCGTCTCCTGGAGCTGAGCTTCAAAGAAATACCCCCAGCGTAGTCGCTTTTGACAAGAGTATTCTTTGCGACGGACGTTCACGGTTCTGAACGCGCGTTCAGAAAATTCGTGAGCGCCGGTCCCTTCTACAAGGCCGGAATAGTGATTCTGGGAGGAGACATAACCGGCAAGATGATGGTTCCAATCGTTAAGAAGAACGAGCACCTCTACAATGCTCACTATTATCAGAACAAGGTTGAATTACATAACGAAAAAGAACTTGAAAAGTTCGAGAACGAAGTCAAGAATAGTGGCTACTACCCGTACCATTGTTCCCAAGACGAGCTAGCAACGATTACGACCGACAGAGAGAGAGCAGGCGCCTTACTATTCCAGTTGATGAAGGAACGACTGGAAGCCTGGATCAAACTCATCGAGGAGAAGCTCCGTGGTACCGAAGTTAAAGTCTACATAACAGGCGGAAATGACGACCCGTACGAGGTTGAAACTATACTTCGTAAATCGGATTTCATTATCGACCCCGAAGGCGAAGTAGTGAAGATCGACGAGAACAAGGAAATGATTAGTTCTGGTTTCAGCAACCCAACACCATGGAAAACTCCTAGAGAAGTCAGCGAAGAAAGACTGAGAGACGAAATTGAAAAGATGACTTCAAAAGTTCAAGACATGAAGAATTGCATCTTCAATATTCACGTTCCACCTAAAGACTCTCAGTTAGACACATGCCCGCAACTAGATGATTCAGTCTATCCTCCGAAACCAATTTTGAAGGAAGGAAGACTTGTGGAGTTTGGTGCCGGAAGCTCGTCAGTGCGTCTCGCTATAGAGAAAAACCAACCACTTCTAACGCTCTGTGGCCATATTCATGAGAGCCGCGGAGCAATAAAGATAGGAAGAACAGTTTGCATAAACCCAGGAAGCGAATACCAAGAGGGAATTCTTCGCGGCGCGGTAATCGACCTCAAGAAGGATAAGATTGCCGATTACCAGCTTACGTCAGGCTGACGGCAAATTCGGTTGAGACGATTCGGTTGAGTTTGATCGAATTAAACATTGAATGAACTGCACCTGTCGACCCTTGAGTTGAAGGCGGAGAGGCCAAGGACAAGTGTCTAGGCATTGAGGTTTCTTACGTCAAAGACTAGTTTACCCAGATTGTTCTTTTTGCTGTGAATTCAAGCAAGCCATATCGGGACAACTCTGATCCTATTCCGCTCTTCTTTACACCTCCGAACGGTAGGCGTGGATCGGAGGCGACGACTTTGTTTATGAATACCATGCCTGCTTCGATAGATGGAACCAGTTTCTCCGCTGCCTCTGCGTCCCCCCAGATGGATGCGCCCAACCCGAAAGGTGTTTCGTTCGCTAGGGTAACAGCTTCGTTAGGCGTCTTGAATTTCTTCAGCACCGCAACCGGCCCGAATACTTCTTCATCGAAGAGAGGCTCAATCCTGGCCACGGTGGGCGGTATGAAGTTGCCTCGGAGTCCTTGTGCGAGTTCTTCGACTGGGCCCATGGTCTTGAGCTTTTCGATTTGTTTGACAACTGTGTCCTTTTGTTCTTTGCTGGATAAGGGTCCTAGAAACGTGTTACTGTCGAGGGGGTCGCCAATTTTGACCTTCGAGAATTCTTCTTTCATGCCCTTGTAGAACTGCTCGAAGACACTTTCGTGAACGATGAATCTTTTCGAGGCGATGCACGACTGACCGTTGTTCTGCATTCGCGCGTAAACGCAATTCTTGACAGCTTGGTCAAGGGTTGAGCCGTCAAGAACAATGTACGGATCAGATCCGCCCAGTTCGAGCACAACTTTCTTGAGCTGTTTTCCTGCCTCACCGGCGACCATTTCGCCCACTTCAGTGGACCCCGTCAGTGATACTCCATCGGCGTACTTGATGGCTTCCAACGCTATGGGTCCGCGAGCCACCATTGATTTGAATACGTCTAGGTCGAAGATTTCCTGCATTTTGAGGCTAGTGCCGGTAACTATTGATGCATGTTTGAGAAGGACAGCATTACCTGCGGCTAAGGCTGGGATCGCCCCACGAATGAATTGCCATGCGGGGAAATTCCATGGCATAATCAGGAAGACTACTCCGAGTGGATCGAATCTGATATAGCTTCTCTTGGCCTCAGTTTTCACGTGCTCCTGGGCCAACATATTCTCTGCGTTCTCTACAATGTAGTCGATTGTCCACATGCACTTCTTGAGTTCAGCTTCACTTTGAGCTACTGGTTTTCCCATCTCGGTACTCATGAGTTGGGCGAGTTCCTTTGAATTAGCTTCGAACCTCTTTCTTACTTCCTTGAGGGCCTGCAGTCTCTCGTCGATGTCGAGCCTCCACTGCAGTTGGGCTTTCCTCAACCCCGCAATTCTAACTTTAATGTCATCCAACGAATCTTCCTTGTATTCGTGCAACGTCTTTTCCGTGTAAGGGTTGACAGTCTTAACAGTCATCTTAAATCACCATTGATGCCGGGCATAGGACGGTTCAGAGGGATTTGACGGCTCTTTCGTAAACGCTAAGTCCATTTTGCATAAGCTTCTCGCTTATGATCAGCGGGGCCATGAACCTTAGTACATTGCCGAAGTGTCCGCAGGTATGCATTAGCAATCCGTTCTCGAACATTGTTTTTCGCAGCCGCACTGCCAGATCCTTCGAAGGTGCCTTGCTCTCCTTTGATTCCACAATTTCGTTCGCTATCATGAAGCCCACTCCTCTCACCTCTCCGATGTTCTTGCTGGGTTTGGCAATCCGTTCAAATTCCGATTTCGCTGTGTTTCCTAGTTTTTCAGCCTTGCTTAGCAGGTTTTCTTGCTTGATGTAGTCAATGGTTGCTGCTCCTGCTGCCATTGCGAGTGGGTTACCGCGATAGGTTCCAAGATGGAATCCATCCGGAAGGCTTTGATCATATTCCTCTCGGTAGGCGATTAATGAGAGTGGTAATCCAGCGCCAACAGATTTTGATACGCACATTATGTCGGGGGAGGTGTTTGTTACTTCGCAACCCCAGAACTTTCCAGTTCTTCCGAATCCCGTTTGGACTTCATCGATTATCAGTGGGATTTGATACTTGTCTGCTATTTTCCTCAGCCCTGGAAGGAAATCATTTGGTGGAACAATGTATCCTCCCTCGCCTTGGATTGGCTCCACTAATATGCCAGCAGGGGTATCAAGGCCCGAGTGTTCGTCAGATAGCAGATTCTCCAGGTATGCAAGAATTACCTTGCCCTCGTCTCCTTTACGCTCTACAGGGAAGGGGAATCGGTAGGAATATGGGAAGGGCAGGTGGAACACTCCGTGTCTTACCGTTCCTGAACTTCGCAGGTATCCTCGGCTGGCGGTTAGACTCACAATTCCTTGGTGTATCCCGTGGTATGATCCTCCGAACGCGATGATCGTACTTCTCCCCGTAACGTGTTTTGCAAGGCTGATTGCGGCCTCGCATGCGTCTCCTCCTGTAACCGTTAGGAGAGTTTTCGCGTGTCCCCTCAGATTCCCTGGAAGAACGGAGTGTATCTTCTCAAGGAATTGCATTCTGATCTCAGTAGGAATCTCAAGCGAATGCCAAATCCGGTCCATCTGAGATTTGACAGCGGCAGTCACGATAGGGTTATTGTGCCCCACGTTTAGCACACAGATGCCGCCCATCCAGTCAATGAAAGTGTTTCCGTCCACATCTTTGATTGTTGCACCTCGAGCTGAATCGATCGCGAACGGGAAGGCCTTACTGTAGGTCACGGCTCGAGTTTCTAGCTGCGATTGTTTCGCAAGAAGTTGTTTGGATTTAGGTCCAGGCGGCGTTACAACTATTCGTGGCGCGTCTTCGTAGCTTAATTCCTGAATAGACACCAAATCAGACCCTCAGGTAATATTGAGCACAGACGCGGCGAACAGAGTTATATGATTAAGGTATGAGTATCGTTCAAAGTTATTACTGAACCAAAACAGGTTGTTCCGCTGAGAGTGAATACAAAGCCTTAACTTATCAGACGGAAGGCCGAAGCCCAAGGAAGTTTCGGCCGTGATTGATACAATCACTCACGACGTCTTGATTATCGGCTCGGGGCTCGCCGGCCTGCGAGCAGCCATCGAAGCAAATCGAGTCAGTAAGGGGAAATTGAGCGTCGGCGTCATAAGCAAAGTACATGCAATGCGGTCCCATTCAGTTTGCGCCCAAGGCGGCACCGGTGCTGTTCTTCGTACCGACCGGGGCGACTCTTTGGAGGCGCATATCTTCGATACCATCAAGGGTAGCGACTACCTCGCAGACCAGGACGCCGTCGAACGCCTAGTCTCCAGCGCGCCTCAAGAAATTTATCAGCTAGAACACTGGGGGATGCCTTGGAGCCGCGACAGCGACGGGCGGCTTGGTCAACGAGCGTTCGGCGGACACAGCTTCCCAAGGGCGAGCTTCGCCGGTGACAGAGTGGGCTTCTATGAGATGCAAACTCTCTACGACACATGCCTCCGATACCCGAACATCGAGTTTTACCATGAATGGTTCGTGACCGGCCTGCTCGTTGACAAGGAAGGATTCCATGGAGCCACAGCGATTGAGCTCCGAAGTGGCAACTTTCACGCCTTCAAAGCGAAAGCAGGAATCATAGCTACTGGCGGGGCTGGTCGATTGTACGCATTCGCCACGTACTCCCACACCTCCACTCCGGATGGCCTCGCAATGGCCTACCGCGCAGGCATTCCTCTCAAAGACATGGAATTCGTTCAATTCCATCCCACGGGGCTAGTGCCCTCAGGCGTACTGATCACTGAAGGCGCACGAGGCGACGGCGGATTCCTCATCAACAATCAAGGCGAACGCTTCATGAAAAAGTATGCGCCGGAAAAACTTGAACTCGGTCCGCGTGATATAGTCGCACGAGCCATTGGATGTGAGATCCTAGAAGGACGAGGTTTCCGCGATGAAAGCGGCCTAGAATACGTGCATCTCGACATCCGTCATCTAGGAGCTGAAAAAATCAAGGAACGCCTGTCGGATATCCGTGAAGTCTGCATTATGCTGCGAGGAATCGATCCGATTGAAGCCGTCATTCCGGTGCGTTATGTGTGCCACTTTACCATGGGTGGCGTTCATGCTAACATCGACGGCGCCACGCCGGTCCAGGGTTTGTGGGCCGCCGGGGAGTCAGCGTGCATAACCGTTAATGGAGCCAACCGTTTGGGGACGAACTCAACGGCTACCTGCCTAGTCTGGGGAACCCTGACAGGGCGAGCGGCTGCCGAATATGCTATGCAACACCATTCCGCAGATCTTCCGCAGCAAGCCGTAGTGTTGGAAGAGAAGCGCATTTACGACGGCATCTTTCGAGGCGAGGGCAGAGAGAACCCATATGACGTTAAGCAGGAACTCCAAGCAACCATGGATGAGCACGCTAATGTGTTTCGAACCAGCCAGGGGCTGGGAGAGGCCCTGAAGAAGATACGAGCTCTAAAGCAGCGTGCCTATCAGCATGTCGAAGACAAGGCACCGGAATACAATATGAACTTCGTAAATGTCATAGAACTCCAGTCTATGCTCGAAGTGGCTGAAGTTGTGTTACTAGGCGCCTACACGCGTAATGAGTCGCGAGGCGCTCACTTCCGTTTGGACTATCCAAAGCGAGACGACGAACATTGGTTGAAGCACACGCTGGCATACATGACACCCGACGGACCCCGGCTCGACTACTGCCCTGTTAAAATCACGCGTTACCAACCACGAGAACGCACCTACTAATCCGAGTAAACCAGCGGAGGATTCGAACCTCCACACACGGTCAACAGATTACTCTCATGAACGCCGCAACTTCTGTGATCTCTGCTCAACAGTAAACCCCACCTCGGAACAAAATGCGACTGCTCCAGTTCGAATTGGATAAGCTTAGTTCCCATCTACCCAATCGTCTGGGACCATAGGCTCAAGTCGGCGGCGACGAGAAGGCGATGAGCACCAATTCGCAGAATATGACCACGACAGCGATGATAGCGGTATAGTACCAGAGGCTGCCAGCCCAATCATAGCGGTAGAAGTGATGTATGAGAGCGAAGAGTGCCGACACGAAAAAGATCAAGACTGGAATTAGAATGAGCCAACCCTTGGCAGACCGTTTAATTTTCGCGTGTGCCAAGACTGTCAAGAATCGTTCTGCGAAACGTTCTGTATTAATGTTACCCACTGGACTCCAGCACGACTAGTCATATCAGATCCCTTTCCCGTGCGCCCTTCGCAGTCGATTCTCTCTCTTCTCCTCGTACTCGCGGCCCCGTCAGGAACAATCAAATCAGTCCCTGAAAACGAGCAGCAACTCTATTATTCGCCAAAACTCGTGAGTCATGAGGATCAGTTTTGGTCAGTGTTAAGAGACATGAATGGGTTGAGGAATTTCCAGGCTCAATCACGGTCTGCGATTCAGCGGGCGTTATACTGGAACTGAACAAGAAATCAGTCGAATCCCATCGTGCCGATGGAGGAAAGAAACTGATCGGTACAAACATGATGAACTGTCATCCAGACGCTGCTCAGATTAAATTGAAACGATTAATGAAGAAACGTCAGACCAATGTGTACACAGTTACGAAAGGACGCGCTAGAACAATCATACTCCAAGCGCCCTGGTACAGTAGAAAGAAGTATCGCGGCTATGTGCAAGTCAGTTTGAAACTAACAGGCAAGATCCCCATTCATAGACGTGAACCCTGAACACGCAATCTTGGCACAAGAGAAGCGGCCAGCCTACTTTGTTTGATTGCCAGTATCTTTTGGAAACTACAGTATTTTCTTGAGGGCGCGTATGTTGAATGTTGTATTGGCGCAACCGTTCCTGATTAAGGGCACATTTTGACCTGGTAGCCCTGTCTTCTCTAACAGCCCTTCAGCTAGCTTGATCTCCGCGCCGCAGGCGACTCCCACAAGCGCCTCATAACGGCCTTTTTGCAGAATCTGATGGATACATGACCCACCCGGCAGAACGTAAACATCGTACCCTCTCTCCTCCCCAGCCAGTGTCGCCTGATTTACCAAGCAATCGGGTGAACAGTGAGAACAGCGGTACGAGGGGATCTTCGAGTCGAAGACAGCTTTACACCGATTGTCCATATGCTTCCTTGAGCAGTGAGGAAGCAGTAGCACTCGCCTGGAGGTTCTTACGAATCTTTCCCGGTTGATGAAATTCTTAGTCTGTATATCTATCAAGTCTTCGAGGAGCATCAGAGCTTGAGCAAAATCCAACCCTGTAATCTCCTGAACTCTGCATCGTTCAAGAAGCCGCAGAGTCGCCTCCCCAATTCTTCTGTGAAGACTTCTCTTTTGAGCGGCCACTGCGATTCCAGTGAAGAACGATTTGGATAGCCGTGTCAGGTCGAACTTGAATTGGTAAGGCATGAGTCTCGTACCACCGCCAGGAGCAATAAGCTCAGAGGATGAGTCTTGGTTTTGGTACTTAGTCAGAAGCACGTGTTGCGCTCATAAGGCGACTCATGTTAACGCGTGATAGCAACTATGGCGGAGCACCGACCGCTCCTACCCTAAGAAAGGCTGGTGCAACAAACGGTAAGTAAGATGAAAAACCAGACGTTAGATTAAAATAAGTTGTAGATCGGAGGGGAAGCGAATGGTGTCGTTCGTGAAAGGTGACCGGGAAATCGCACAGTAGCTCTATTATACGAGGAACCTCGAGCTCTGAACCTATTCTCGGCATTTCTGCAAAGCCATTCAGTAATATTTCTGGAAATTGATCAAGCTTGGTAGCAAAGAGCAAGTACGTCGGTGAATTACCAAAGCAATACGACCACAAGGCAGTAGAAGCTGAGGTCCGGGAAGCCTGGAACCGCGACCGCACCTATGAATTAGTAAAGAAAGTTAGGTCGAGTGGCGAGAAGTTCTATTTCCTTGACGGACCTCCGTTTCCCAGCTCCGACACACCACACATTGGCACTTCTTGGAATAAGGTTATCAAAGATACTGTGATCCGATACAAACGTTCTCGCGGATTCAACGTTAGAGATCAACCCGGGTATGATTGCCACGGGCTTCCTATCGAATTGGCGATAGAGCAGAAGTTTGGGGTTAAATCCAAGAAAGAGATTGAGAGCTTCGGCTTAGAGCAATTCATCTTAGAGTGTAAGAAATTCGCCGAAACAAATGCAGCTGCGATGACTAGCGCGTTCCAGGATCTAGGAATTTGGATGGACTGGAACCAGCCTTACATGACGCACTTGGACTATTACATTGAATGCGACTGGTGGGGCCTAAAACAAGCATGGTCAAAGGGGCTTTTCGAACACGGCCAACGAGTCGTACACTGGTGCCCGCGATGCGAGACTGTCCTCTCTGATTACGAAGTTGTCTTAGAATACAAGATGCTCCGTGACCCGTCAATATACGTAAAATTCCCAGTTGGGGACAGACCGAACGAGTACATCCTAATTTGGACAACCACTCCATGGACACTGCCATCGAACACCGCGGTCATGGTGAACCCTGACTTCCAGTATGCTCGGATTAGGTCTGATGGCGAAATTTACATATTCGCAAAGGAACGCGTGGAAGCCGTTCAGAAGGAAACTGGCCGATCATTCGAACTCTTAGACGCTTTCCCAGGCAGCAAATTGGAAGGACTCAGGTACAGAGGCCCACTAGAGAACCTCGTGCCCGCCCAACTCAACATGCAGAATGGACACCGCGTCGTCCTCAGCAAAGAATACGTCACCTTGACAGAGGGAACCGGGTGCGTTCATTCGGCACCTGGGCACGGCGAAGAAGATTATGAAGTTGGCACGCGAAACAACCTACCCGTAGTCATGCTCGTTGACGACCAAGGCAAATTCGTCTCTGAGGCGGGAAAGTATGCAGGAAAATCTGTCAGGGACGCTAATCCCGAAATCATTGACGATCTGAAGTCTCTTGGAGCCCTACTATATGCCGGAGAAATTGAACACCGCAGCCCCGTCTGCTGGCGCTGTAAGACCCCACTGATAATTCGCGCGACAAAACAGTGGCTCATACACATCGCACAACTGAAGGATCTCTTCATCAAGGAAGTAGACTCCACGCTCTGGATTCCTACATGGGCAGGCGCAAATCAATTCAAGAACTGGCTTCAGGGCCTAAAGGACTGGGTCATCTCTCGACAACGGTTCTGGGGCACCCCACTCCCAGTATGGAATTGCACATCCTGCGGGAAAGACAAGATCATCGGTTCAAAGCAGGAACTTCTCGACTGCGCGGTTTCTAAGGTCGACTTGCCGACTTTACACAGACCTTGGGTGGATGCAGTCAAGCTACGCTGCGATTGTGGCGGAGAGATGATTCGAGTACAGGATGTCATCGACGTCTGGTTCGAATCTGGAGGCGCGTCGCTGGCGTGCTTAGGCCACCCTGCGAATGCAAAGGAAACCAAACTCTGGTGGCCCGCAGATTTCATAACCGAGGGGCGCGACCAGATAACCGCTTGGTTCTTTGGACTATTAAGACATGGAGTCGTCACGATGGGGAGGTGCCCCTACAAGACCGTTCTAATGCATGGTTTCGCACTTGACGCCCAAGGCCGTGAGATGCATAAGTCGCTGGGCAATTTCGTGTCGGCTAACGAAGTCGTAGAGAAATTTGGTCGAGACGCATTTCGCTACTACGTACTGCAAGCGACGCTTTGGGAGGACCTACAGTTCTCATGGGACGCAGTTCGCCAACACCAAGGCGACCTTAGCACCATATGGAACACCTTTGTCTTCGCAAGCACCTACATGAGTTTGGATAAGTTTGCCCCCGCAGAGCTTTCGTTGAAGCGCATGGGGAAGAACCTGCGGCCGGAGGACCGGTGGCTGCTAAGTCGAACCCACCGGACCATCAAGGAAGTAACCTCGTCTATGGATGATTACAAGGTCCACGAAGCACTGCGTAAGCTCAAAACATTTCTCGTTGAGGACATCAGCCATACCTACATAAGGTACGTTAGACGCCGGACCTGGGTAGAAAAGCGAACACGAGACAAGCAGGTCGCATATGCGACGCTTTATTCAGCCCTCAAATCTGCCCTCGTCATGCTAACGCCGATCATTCCTTTCCTCACGGAATCGACCTATCAGCACATGTTTCGGAACGCGGAGCCAAAGAACCCTGAGACGGTACATCTTCTCGAATGGCCCCAATCTGACTCAAAGTGGATAATTGATTCCCTAGAGGAGGAGATGAAAGCAGCCCAGACCGTGATCTCTACTGTAGCTGTAGTTAGAATGGGCAAAAGCCTGAAACAAAGACAACCCGTCCCGCAGGTGTTGGTAACCAGCGAGTCTAAGGCCCTTAGGAACGCACTGAAGACATACGCGACCCTATTACGTGACCAAGCGAATACCCGCCGTCTTAAACTAGTTTCAAAGAATTCACTCTCAAAGTTCACCGATTCAAACCGATTCGCAAAGGCGGATTTCTCAGACGGCACGGTTCTAGTTGACCTCAAGCTGTCAAAGAGTGAATTGGCTGAAGGATTGGCTCGAGACGCGGTTCGAAGAATGCAACAGATGCGCAAGGAGATGGACCTGAAAGTGGACTCCTTCGTCCACGCCTACGTTGTGACGCCCTCAAAGAAGGAGGCGAGTCTACTCAAAATGAAGCGCAGCTACATCGCAGGGGAAGTACGAGCCAAACAACTCAAGATAACAGCAAGCGAAGTGAAGGCGCACCAGCCCTACTACACTAAGAGATGGCAGATTGACGGAGTGACCTTCGAATTCGGACTTTGTGAAACGTCTAAACTAAACCGAAAAACAACCCGGTAATCGAAGAACTCACTAGAGAGGGACTTCGATAAAGAGCCGCTCTAGCAGCTCCTTGTATCTGTTTCTGATAGTGACTTCGGTAACATTAGCTATTTCCGCTATTTCCCGCTGAGTTTTCCTCTCATTCGTCAAAACCGTGGCGATGTAGGTTGCTGCAGCGGCGATCCCGGTGGGGCCCCTGCCGCTCGTCAGCTTCATCTCCTTCGCAATCTCCAGTATCTTGATAGCGATAGCCTCAGCTTTTCCTGAGATGACAAGCTTGTTACTGAACCGCGCCGCGTAATTCCTGCTGGTCGAAGGGGGTACAAATGCTTCTAACTCTCGGACCATGAATCTGTAACTTCGACCTACATCCTTCTTGTTGAGACTCGAGGAGGCCGCAATTTCATCCAGCGTTCGAGGGACACCGCATTGTCTGCAACTCATGTAGATCGCTGCGGCGGTGACGTTATGAATCGACCTCCCACGAATGAGGCGTTTCTTTATGGCACGTCGATAAATCACAGAAGCGGTCTCAAGGATATTCTTCGGAACGTTGAGAGCTGAAGCGAGTTTGCTCAGTTCGGCCAGTGCCACCGCAAGGTTTCGCTCTGTTGCGTCGGAGACTCGAACTCTACTCTGCCACTTGCGCAACTTATACAAATCGAGTCTTTGAGTCGCAGTCGCGTTTTTCCCAAGAGCACGTCTGTCACGCCAGTCGATAATAGTTGAGAGACCCTTATCGTGGATCGTGTAAGTGATTGGAGCGCCAACGCGCGTTCGGCTCTTCTTTTGGTCGTCGTCGAAGGCCCGCCATTCGGGCCTTGTGTCAGCTAATTTCTCGTCGATAACGAAACCACACGCCATGCACACAATCTCCGCGGCCTCGTAGTCGCGCATCAGCTTTGGTCCACCACATTCTGGACAAACCCGGATCTTAGAGGCAGCTTGCAGCGATTCCCCTAATTCACCATCGGGTTCTTCCGACACTATCTCATCTACTCTAATCTAATCGAGGGAGTAAACAATGCGGTGGACGAGTTTTGCGGGCGAAGGGCTTGCTGGCCTAATAGACACGTAAGGAGCTGATACCGGTCCGAAAAGGTCTTGCACTTTCCCAATTTCCTTAAGCTTACTGTCGCAGGTTCGCGTTCCGAGTTTAACAAAGCGGGCTTCTTCGCACTTTACTATGAGGCTGCGGCTTTTCGACAAGTGAAGAATTTTGCCGAGCCTCCGCAAACTGACCTCGTCACTCCCGCCGTGAAGCACCCGACACGCCCTCAGCATATTTAAACGTAGGTACCCGTGTCCAGATCTTTCAATCGCGACGAGAATTCTTACAACGAAAATGACATGACAATAGTCATGTTTTTCTTGTCCGGTCGCGATCGGAACGAAGTACTCGCGTTCATGACGGCACGTGAAGAAGTTGCAATTCAACTCATACGATAATTAGGCAATTGTGGATATGGGTTGCGGAACCATGGAGCCCTGAACGTTTTTTACGAAGAGAAAGGCACCTAGATTTCAAATGGTAGCTAGGGTCCGATGATAAAGGGCGTCGTTTTAACAAATTTCATGTCCTACGAAAATTCCTACGTCCCACTAGAACCTGGCCTCAATTTAATTTGCGGACCCAACGGCGCGGGTAAATCATCCATCCTACTCGCGATCTCAGTCGTCTTAGGACAGGCATACACGGAGAGATCGAAGCGATTAAGCGACCTCATAAAGTGGGGAACGGATGAAGCCAGAGTAACCTTAATTCTCGACAACAGCGGCGAGAAGAAACCTTTCCCACACTTCCACACCGACCTTGTAACGGTTACTAGGGTAATCAAAGGCAACGGCACCTACTACTACCTCCTCCAAAACAAACCCGTAGCGAAATCCGCAGTTACCGACGTTCTGCAATCCAGAGGCCTAAACCCCGACAACATCCTGGTAATCATGCATCAATTCATGGTCGGCCGATTCGCTGCAGTAAGCCCTCAAGATAAATTGAAAATGCTTGAAGAAGCAGTGGGATTTCAATCATACCGCGAAGAAGTACAAGACGCTCGAAAGCGTTTGGAAAGCGTGATGAGCGAAGAACAGTCGCTGGTACAAGTCCTAGAATCAACCAAGGAAACGCACGATTTTTGGAAACGTGAATACGATCGCTACCTCCAGAAGCAACAACTTGAGACTAAGCTGAATGCGTTGAAGCAGGAGTTGCTTTGGAGCAGAATACAGAAGAAAAAAGACTCCTTGGCACATATTGAAGAGAGAATAGAGTCGAAAACAAGAGCGTTGCAATCGATTGATAACAAAATTCAGGAGCTGGCAGATTCTAAGAAGAAGCGCCAAGCAAAATATGACGAGCTGAACCTCGGGCGAATGGGATTAGAAGATCAACGGGTCGAACTTGTCAAACAGATCACGACACAAGAACTCAATATAGAATGGACGACCAACCTACTCAGTCACTTCCATTCCACTGAAATAGCATCAACAGAACCGACCCCGCCACCAGAACTTCAAGACCTAGACAAATTGAAGCTCTCCTGGAAAGAGACTGCCGAGGAATCACAAAAGAAACTTCAAAGAGAAAAAGAGAAGGCGTCGGCCCTCGGCGAGAAGATCGTTGATGCGAGCGGGCGCCTGGAGGATGCGCTCACACGCCTTATCGATACGAACGTTGAGTACGAGGTTTCCGGATTCAAGAGGAAGCTCTTGATGGAGGACGTGGCTGACCTACAAGCACAGGTTCGCCTAGCCAAAGAAGAATTAGACCCGATGATTGCCTCAGCCGAGAAAACCGGTGCACAGGCAGGGTCGCCCAGAAAAACCTTCGACATCATGCTCGAAATTGGCGCTGTAGAGGAACAGATGAAACCCTTGGCTGCACTCTCTGAAGACGTCGAGCGCATGTACTCATCATATGCAAAAGTCTACGAAGATTTGAAGCTCAAAGCTGACCAAGTGGCCATGAGCCGGCAAGAAGTTCTCTCCGAACTCGATAAGCGGTTGTCAAGATGGCGTGAAGTCTTAGCAAGCTTCCTGGAACAGTTGACTGGTCGGTACGCTGAGATTCTCAAATCAGTCAGCGCAACCGGTTCAATCCGACTCATATCTTCACGAGACATCGAAAAATGCGGACTGGAGATATTGGTAGGTTACAAGGGAAACAAACCCACAGCCCTTGACGCGTTTACCCAGAGCGGAGGGGAACGCAGCATTGCAATGATGGCGTTCCTACTCGCATTGCAACAACACATAACCTCCCCCTTCAGGGCGATAGACGAGTTCGATGTTCACATGGACCCAAAGAACCGTGAATCAGTTACGCAACTGATTATGTCAAATGCAGCAGCTATGGTTGAAGGTCAATACATAGCGATTACTCCTGGGCAAGTGCACGTGACCGACAAAAGCCACGTAATCGTGGTCCAGAATGTGGGCGGATCGTCGATAGTTAGTGAGTTGAAGTAAAATTGACCGAGAAGCCGAAAGCGAAAGGCGGGCGTCAAGTTCTAGCCGCAGGGAGAAGAGAATTGAAGGAAGTAATCGAAACCTGTGACGCCATTGAACGAAGGAAATTCAACCCCTTCTTCCTCGATGTCAAGCTTGGCGTTGAGACATTGCGCCAATACTTCCCTCATTGGGAAGGGTTTGAGGACCACTGCCTCGACGCCCACGCCTTGAACCGCCTCTCCGAGGTTGTCAGGCTGCAAAATACCCAGTTAAAGTTCCAATCGAGCGCACTCTACGCTGAACCAGAATTTGTGGCAAAGAAGTTCCAAAGAATGAGCGAGAAAAGACTTGCCGAAGTTTTCCTGCAGAGTTGGCATCCGATCACTGAATTGGAACAACTTACGAACGAAACAATCTCTGCAGGCCTTGACTACTGGAACCTCCTCCTCCCCATTCAAGAGAGGTGGAAACGTCGAGCGTACCAACGTGGAAAGAACCCAGAGACCGCCGATTCCGGGACTCTGACAGGACTTGGAATACGTGATGAGGAATTCGGGAAACAATTGACTGGATTATGGAACGAGCTGAGGCAAATCCACAGCACCGATCAAAAGGCGGTAGACTACTGGCGCTTTGTCAAGGGGCCAAACCACCAGGAAACAGTGCAACGTGCATACTTCGTGAGTTTCCTAGTCACCTATGGTTACGCCACGTTACAACTTGAAGGCGATCAGATTACATTGATACCAACCGAAAAGCCCTCTGAAAAACCGCTCGAGGGCGGGACCAGCTTCCCCATACCCATCCCCAAGGAGGCATAACCTCATGGAACAAACAGAAACAAAGAGCTTCTATTCGGACAAATTGAAACGGGCAATTCACCTACTAGTCTTCCGCCGCGGAAAAATGCCTGGCGCGAGAGAATGGGAACTCAAAGAAAAAGTTGGCAAGAACTATGAACAGGTACTTGAACAGCTCAACCAGATGTTATCGGAACTTGATTTAGAGGTCAAGAAAGTAACAGAGCCGTCTACGGCACAGACTACTGAAGAGGGCACACCCGTCTCAATGGACGAAGCTAGGTACTACGTGGCTCTGAAAGGCTCGCTCGGGTTGAAGGAAGCTAAGATGATTGGATGGCGGATCGATAACCTAGCCGCATTGAGCGGCGTGATCTCATACCTGGTAGCAAAGCAGGGTAAGGCCCCACGCGACGACGTTGAGAAAGTGATCGCGCTGAAGTACGGCCGTTGGAAAGCGGCGACATTGGTGGATGTTTTTCTGAGGACTGGCTACCTTGATGAGGATGATGCGGGTGTTATGGCTCTGGGTTGGAGAACCAAGTCAGAAGTGAACCTTCCCGCTTTGATGACGAAGATGACTGAGGGAAAGGTCTAGTCAGCCGTCGTCTCCGCGTTCGAAGCTTGTTTGAGAAAGTCATTCGGGTACTTCTTTCTAGAAACAAAACCCTTCACGTTCCCATGCTTCACGTGCCCTGCCAACGCCGAAAGCTGTTCTCGTTGCGCGTAATGGTCATGCACCTTGCTACGGCCCAATACGGTTAGAACCTGCCCGAGAAAGAATGTTGGTAGCCGTTGCTTGTTGCACATCGGACAGGTGCAACTCAGGCGTGCGCCGTACTCGTGGTTCCACTCTTTCCGTTTGAATACACCCCAGTTTGTGGAGTCGAACATGTTGATCTTGTCTTTGGTAAGTGGGACGGGTGGTGGCGGGACAACCCATCGGTTGAAACTGTCAACTCCGAAGAATGGAAGCATCATTCCTTCGGAGCATCGGAGATATGCCCTAGCGAAGCGAATCTTGGGTGGAATTTGGAATGCGTGGACCCAAAGTTCAGGGTCCTTCTTCTTGGCCGCTTCTAGCGAACGAAGCGCCTGATAGTAGAATCCACCCCTCATATCGAAACCGAGGGCTTTCACCCCCCTCTTCAGTAACGGGTTCAGACTCTTCTCGAAATCATCCGAGGTAGCCGCGGGTGAGAGCACAGGCATTATTGGCTTATCCAAACCCCTGTTATCCACCCATCTTTCAGCGAATTTGTACAGGCGTAGAAAGTCGGCTGGAGAGACGCCCGGGCTCTGCTGGACGGTGATAACGTCCATGTCAGCGAAGTATTGGAGGTCGAGCACGGTGCGCAGGTCCGCCGACTCTGTAAGAGCCGCTTCCCCTTTCAGGACTAGAAATAGCATACTAAGCGCGTCTTCGTGAGCGCCCGTTTCCCGGGCTAGCCGTCTGGAGAATTCCTTGAGAAATTCTTCCTCTTTCAGGATCCGCTTCAAGGTTTCCGGATAGATCAGCTTACCTGCGACAATAATCTCGGTTGGAAATTCCTGCTTTAGCCCTACCAGCCTTGTTGCATTCAGTTCAGTTGTTGTGGCGAACTTGTTTGGAAGGGTTACCTTAGCATTGGAATAGCTTAGGAGCCCACTTGTCGTTCCGGTCTCTTCGTCGCTCTCTATGTTTTTCTTAAGAAGGTCTGGCATGAATGGCACCATACAGGACGGAATAGTTCACGAGGATCCGAGATTAAAACTCAGACATGCCAAGTAAGCGGTTCTATTCCTTGACAGTAATTTCTATGACAAGCTTCTCTGGTTGCGGCACGATCTTCATCGAAGTCATAGCGTAGTCGTCTTGCATCCTAAGCAGCCGATTCATGATCGTTATTTTAGCTTAGAGAGTCGGAAGAAAGTGTCGAGCTCGCGGGTGAGTTGTGCCCGGGGTCTGAAATGCTTAATAGGTCGCCGTCTATGGGTACGCGGATTCTTGAATTCTGAAGGGATTTGTCTTGGGCGAAGAAGCTGAGCTGCCACCACAAGTCCAAGAACAACTAGTTCGTTTACAACAGCTCCAACAGACAATGCAATCCGTTTCGTCCCAGAAACAACAACTGGAGCTTGAGCTCAACGAGACGGATAAGGCGTTGGCGGAACTTGAGAAGTCCACCGATGAGACACCAGTTTACAAAAGCGTCGGTAGCATACTCGTCAAGTCTAATCGACAGACTCTACTGACTGAGTTGAAGGAAAGGAAGGAACTACTCGCAACACGAGTTATGGTGTTGGGTAAACAGGAAGACCGGACAAAAGAGCGGCTGAAGGAAGTTCAGGAGAAACTCCAAGAGCGACTTCAGGGACCTAGACCCCCGACCCAACAGTAACAACACCCCTGGAGTGCTTGGCTACAAGCCACTTCGGCAACGCAGGGATTGAAAATGACTATCGAATTGATACGAGCCCCAACTGATGAGGAAATTGAACAAATGTGCCTCGCAGCCGAAGATGCGGCACGTAGACATTTGATGTCTAAGATACCACTCAAGCGCCTCAGCGACCTTGATGTGATGATTGAAGCGATTGGTGACAAGCCGTTGATGCTCTCTGTCGACGTCGCAATTGAGTTGGCAAGCGGGAACGATGATGTGGACCCTTTAGTTGATGGTGCTACTGATTTGGCGTTTTCCGCGGCGGAAGCGAAAGCAAGGGAGCTCAAACTTTGCCTGGATACGCCCGCCTAGTCACGCTCCTCAAGAGCGCTGATTCAGTACTCGTACTTGGGCACCAAAACGCCGATCCGGACGCTGTTTGCTCCGGTTACGCGTTCTCTCTCCTCGCTAAACGGATTAATAGAAAACTCACCGTGAGTTTCGCTTCGCCGGATGGCGTGAGCAAGTTATCTAATCAAATTCTCAAAGCAGTCGCTTTGGAGGTTGTGGAGAGTCCAGATCCGTCGAGTGTCGATCTCATTGTGACGGTGGATACTAACACATTACAGCAGCTTGGAAATCTGAAAGGTCCGGTTCTTGACTCAGGGAAACCTTTGGTTATGATCGACCACCACGCGCCCCATCCGGACAACGCCAAAACAACGACCTTCGTCATCTGTGACGACAGGGCCACCTCAACTTGTGAGATGATTCTTGATATGCACACGAAACTGCACATGCCCCTGAACCGGGCTGCGAGTCAAGCGCTGCTGATCGGGTTGATAGTCGAAACTGGCCACCTAACGATCGCTACGCGTCGTACATTCCAATCTGCCTGCTCTCTCATCAGGGCCGGTGCAGACCCTGAAATTGCATTAGCGATTACTCGCTTCTCGATGGACGATTCGGAACGAATTGCTCGGTTGAAGTCTGCACAACGTTTGAGGATGGAGCGAATGGGCAAGTGGGTCGTTGCGGTGTCAGACGTGGGCTCCTACCATGCTTCTGCAGCGCGAGCTCTAATCGCTTTGGGCGCCCACCTTGCGGTAGTTGCTGGGAAGAGAAACGATGAGTTAACGGTTAGTTTTCGTTCAACCCGTGAATTCACTTCAGAGACCGGCTTACACCTTGGAAGAGATTTGGCTAATCCTCTTGGGATCAAAATGGGCGGGATGGGGGGTGGGCACTCCACCGCTGCGGGAGCGAATGTGAAGGGGGAAGTTGACCAAGCGCTTAAACTCGTTTTGCGCCTCCTCAGAGATTACTTGGCGCAGCCGACAAAGGCTAATACTGTGCTTTCGGGTAATGCGCAGGCTCCATCTCAGACTGGAGTAATTACCCAAGAATGAGAAGACGAGTCCGCAGAGGCAAATGCAGTGCCGGCAATCTCAGCAAGGAATCTCTCATTCAAGTACGCTGGCGCTGAAACACCGTCGATGGAAAATGTCTCGATCTCCATAGAAAAAGGCGAGTTCGTAATTCTAACCGGACCAAGCGGTTGCGGAAAAACGACACTGTGCAGATGCCTGAACGGGCTCATTCCCAACTTCTACTCAGGTGACCTTACAGGTGATTTAGAGGTTGATGGAGTGAACGTGAGCGGAAAAACAACCGCGGAACTAGCATCACATGTCGGTTTTGTTTTCCAAAACCCTGAGAATCAACTCTTCTCCTTATCGGTTGAGAGAGATGTAGGATTCGGGCTGGAGAACATGGGCGTTCCCAGAGAGGAGGCGATCGAGCGGGTTCAATGGGCCATGCGAGCTACAGGCATCTTTGACCTGCGCGAAAAGGCGCCCTACGAGCTGTCAGGAGGACAACAGCAGCGCGCGGCTATTGCAGGCATCCTTGCAATGCGACCCAACATCCTAGTCCTCGATGAGCCCACATCCTTCCTCGACCCCAAATCGGCGGAAGAGATCGTTGCCGTTATAGCAAAACTGAGCCATGACATCGGGCTGACCACGCTACTTGTCGAGCATAGGTTGGATATTGTCTCACGATATGCCAACCGAGTAATCGTCATGGACAGTGGTAGGGTGGAGCTAAACGGGGCACCGAGCGAGGTTTACAATGACCGAGCAAGATTGATCGGAGTTGGCCTTCCGAGAGTTACAATGCTATTCCATCTCCTACGGACGGATGGATTCGATGTAACCAATCCTATCACTGTGGAACAAGCCTCGGTCGATCTTAGAAGGCTCTTGACCAAATGATTTCCATCCAAAACGTCACTTTTCACTACCCAGATGGGCCCGACGTTCTTCAGGGAACAAACCTCGAAATTCATGATGGCGAGTTCGTCGCGATAATGGGGGAAAACGGAGCCGGCAAGACAACACTCGTAAAAATGTTCAACGGTCTACTGAAGCCAGATAAGGGAACTATAACCGTCGACGGGATTGACACGCGGAAGAAATCTGTAGCTCAACTTTCGCGAGACGTCGGACTAATCTTCCAGAACCCCGACAATCAACTATTCGCTGAAACCGTGGCCCAAGAGTTAGCGTTTTCCCTTAGAAACTTCGGCTTTAGCGAAGATGTCATTGCGAAACGCGTAACCTCCATCCTAAATACCTTAGATTTGGAGCGCTACGAGAAATCCTCGCCTTTCGTTTTGAGCGGCGGAGAGCGGAAACGCGTAGCCCTAGGCGCGGTTCTTGTTTGGGACCCAAAACACGTGATAATGGACGAACCAACAATCGGCCAAGATTACCTTCAGAAGGACCGACTGAGGAACTTCATCATGCAACTTGTTTCTCAGGGAAAGACGATTGTAATCGTTACACACGATGTAGAATTCGTTGCTGAATGCAAGCCCAGGGTCGTGTTGCTATCCCATGGGAAGGTCATCGGCGACGGCCCAGCAACGACGATCCTCACCAACTCCGCCCTTGTCCAACAAGCGTCTCTCGTGCTACCCCAGATCTCAACCCTCATGAAGAACCTAACCGACCTTGGTGCCCCCTCGGAAATCATCGACGCATACGCCGCCAAAGACTTCGTAGTCGCACGAATGCGCGAAAAAGTGGAGGCCCAAACGCGACCCCTGAAGAGTTGATTTGATTGTCACTTAAGTTCGTCCAAGGGTTCAAGTTCACAAAACTCGATACCCCGATGCATAGGCTTGACCCACGAAGTAAGTTCATTCTAATGCTCGGATTCTTCATTTCGGCGTTGATGTTTACAAACATCTTCGCCCTCCTCGTTGTCTTTCTTATGCAGGTTCCCATAGTCTTGGTCGCGAAGACGGTGAAACGTTGGTTACAGTCGATGCGCGGCGTACTCATTTACGGAGGCTTCATTTTCATCATGAACATGATCTTCGGCACTCCAATCGTACAGTCAATAGCTTTCTCAATCCGATTCCTCGCCGTCGTCTCAGCATTCTCCCTTTTCTTCATGACCACATCGGCCGACGACTTGGGGCTAGCGCTGGAACAAATCCACGCTCCCTACTCAATCGCGTTCACCTTCACCACGGCGGTTAGACTCGTCCCAACGATGGCGATAGACGCTCAGACTGTTGTCGACGCGCAACGCTCGCGCGGCTTAGAGTTAGATAAGGGGAACTTCATGAAACGCATACGCAACTACGTCCCAATCCTAATCCCACTCATAATCTCCGCCATCCGAAGGAGCGTCGAACTCGCCGAGGCGTTGGAAGCGCGGGCCTTTGGAGCTACGGAGAAACGGACAAGTATTGTTACACTGAAGATGCGGCTTGCAGATTACTTGGTAATCGTCGCGACCTTCCTTGGCCTAGGATTCGCGGTATACATCTACCTGCACGTGCCGTTGCCGAACCCAGTAATCCCGATTCAGCTACCCCGAATCAGTTGGCCGAGTCTTCAAACAAGTCGGATTAATCAAGTCTAATGAATTAGCGGAGAAGCTGTCAGGATTAAGGATTTAAATCGGAGCCGTCGGGAATAAGTTATCATGCGGCTCAAGAATTCCCTGATTGCGTACGTACTAATCTTAGCTGTTCTGGTCAGCTTTACTTCGTCCTCGGTTTCTGCCCAAACATATCCAGCCTCCTCGTTCTCGCTTGGTGGAACGTCGGCCGTGGCATGTTGGTACTGGGGTGTTATGTTCAATGCAACCCAGGGCAAACGCTTCACCGTGACGTGGAGCGAAACAGGTGGCACTCCCACTTCACTCGACCTATACATCGTCGCCCCTTCATCGATAAGTGAACGCTGGTTCTGCGACACTGGCCCGGTTGAGCTCTATTACAATTCAGGCGCATTCGGATCAGCTAATTGGGCTGCCCGATCTGCAGGTGAATACATCGTTTTGGTCGTGAACGACAACTATGGACCGGCTTCGGGCACGCTATCGATAACGGCCGCAAATGCGACGGTGGCAGCAACCTCGATTGGATACGCCATGGCACGACAACCACCCCTTTGCCTAGCAAACGACTGCTCGCCGAGTACCAACCGCTAATCTAGCACGGCTAGACTAGCGGATAGCGCATAGTGTCCGGGGTTAGCTTGCCTGTCCGCCAAACGCCGTCGGTTCACACCAAATAAGTTCAGTTAGAAACCTAACGCCACGACTCAAGGTACCTTGATTGTTCCTGGGTGGAACTGTCAATTTTCATATCGTGGCTTTCGAGCCAGAGCCTCGCTACTGACTTATCGATGGCGACGGGCACTCCGTAGACTTTGGCTTCCATCTTTCCCTTATTCTTCAGGAGGTATTCTGCGCAGAGTGCCTGATTGGCGAATGTCATGTCCATGACCTCGGCGGGGTGACCGTCAGCTGCAGCGAGGTTGACTAACCGGCCTTCGGCGAGGAGGTAAATTCGTCGGCCATCCTTCATTTTGAACTCCTCCACGTTCAGCCGTGCAGTCCGAACAGAGGTTGCTTGTTCGCGTAGAGCTTTGACGTCGACCTCGACGTCAAAGTGGCCGGAGTTTGCCAAGATTACGCCGTCTCTCATTTGCCCAAAGTGCTCTGAGGTTATGATTTGGTTGCAGCCGGTGGCAGTGATGAATATGTCCCCTACCTTCGCCGCGTCTTTCATGGGCATTACCGAATACCCTTCCATTACGGCCTCCAAGGCCCGTACAGGGTCCACTTCGGTCACTACGACTTTTGCCCCAAGCCCTTTGGCCCTCAGCGCTATGCCACGGCCCACCCATCCGAAGCCTCCGACTACTACTGTCTTGCCGGCAATTAGCATGTTCGTCGCACGCATCACGCCTTCCAACGCCGATTGACCTGTTCCATGTTGACTGTCGAAGAGAAATTTCGTATAAGCATCATTCACTGCAATGACGGGATATTTCAGGGAACCATCTTTTTCCATGGCCCTGTAACGATGCACGCCGGTCGTGGTTTCTTCGCACGCCCCGATCATCTCAGAAAGCAACGCTTTCTGCTCCGTATGGATGGCGACAGAGAGTTCCCCTCCATCATCGATCACCAACCGAGGCTTATGCTCCAGCACGCGAAGTAGATTCTCGTGATGTTCCTCTGCGGTGACGCCTCTCCAGGCGTACACGTTGGCTCCTGACTTTGCTAGTGCCGCCGCCACGTCATCCTGTGTTGAGAGTGGGTTGCTGCCAGTTATCGCTATGGCAGCACCGCCTGCCTGGAAAGTCTCCCCTAAGACGGCGGTCTTCATCTCAAGGTGCATACACATTCCAATCGAAAGCCCGCGAAAGGGTTGCTCTTTCTCGAATCGAGCCTGAATCATTCCCAATACGGGCATGTGGAGGCGGGCCCATTCAATCTTCAACTCACCCTGAGCGGCGAGAGATGGATCCTTCACTTTGCTCAATAGAATAACTTCCTTCCGCTTGATTGCTATGCCTTACCGCAGTCAATTCTGCGATAATAAAACACTTTCACGTCGGCTCGTCCGAGAAACGAGCGATCGATGCTCGCCACCTCTATCGTGCTTCCTTTCCCCATCATTTCTTTCCTTCCCGAATCATCGGGATCCGCAGAGACCACATTAACACCAAGGGCGCATACCAGAACAACACTCTCAACGGTGTTCCTCCCACCGTCCATGAAGCGTACTGTGGAAGAGTAGATACTGCGAAGAGAGACGCAGAGACTAGGAAGGCATTTCGAGTTCTTCTTTCTCGAGCCATAAGGTGGGCTGGTATCAATTTGCTTTCCTTGATGATCAAATGATTGAATAGCGCTAAAATCCCCATAAGACCCGCTAAGTCGAGTGAGTAAACTACTGAGGCATAATTGAAGAGCGTAGAGAAAGCGCCTAATGAACTCACGAGGCTGAACAAGTACGGCTCAACTGATACTAGAAACAGGAGCGCGATGTTCACGGACATAGTTGTCATAGTTTCGATAGGTAGCATAGACATTATCCGAGTATAGCGTAGCCAGACCGAAATCAGAATTATGAAACTGAAACCGAAACCGAGGATCTCACTTTGAATATCAGCAGGTGTAGTCGGCGTCTTTCCAATGAGAGTTAACGCACCTATCGACAGCGCCAAGCCAAATACTAGATCGGAGAGTGTCTCGATTCGCTGCCGCGGAATCGGCACATGTCTATTTCGAGACATGCTTTCTCACAATCTAAAAGGCGCTCGGCGTGTTATACCCGACGGAATCTTGCCCAGACCTCATAAAGGTCTATTTCAAATGGCCTTCTCCTTGGCATCGTTTGGCTTTTAACCTGACAATCCAACACTAGGCGCGAAGCATCTTGTCGTCGGTTTTAATCAAGAATTGTTCGTGGCTTGTTACTCAGAATCAGAGCCGGGACGTGCTGCGTGATCAATCGGTGCTGATTCGTGACGGGAAGATCGAGGATATCGGGAAAGGCCTAGGCGGCTCGGCTGATGTGCAAGTAGACGGCGCGGGCAAGATCGTCCTTCCAGGTTTGATCAATACGCACACGCACCTCTCAATGGTGTTGTTCCGTGGCTATGCAGATGATATGCAGTTGCAGGATTGGTTGCAGAAGAAGATCTGGCCTCTCGAGGGCAGGTTGACTGGAGAAGCATGCTACAAAGGTGCCCTTCTTGGCTGTGCGGAGATGATCATGTCTGGCACGACCACGTTCATGGATATGTATTTTCACTTGGAAGATGTTGCGCGAGCCGTCGATGATTCTGGGCTCCGGGCATTCTTATCGTACGGAATCATAGACCTGTTCGACCCTGCCAAGGCAAAGGCTGAACAGGAGAAGAGTCGACAGTTATTCGAGTTCTTCCGTAAGCTCGGAAGTTCAAGAATACGATTTGCATTAGGTCCTCACGCTCCATACACCTGTTCAGCCGAGACGTTGCTCTGGGCGAAGGAGTTTGCCGAAAAGAACGGCCTGATTTTCCACATTCACATTGCTGAGACTCGCAAGGAGCAAGCAGACTCACAGCAACAACACGGCGCACGCGTGGTCGAATACTTGGACAAGATAGGTACGCTTGGCAACAGAATGCTTGGGGCTCACTGTGTTTGGTTAACAAAGAACGAGATCGCTCTTCTAGCAAAGAGAGGTGTGAGTGTTGCCCACTGCCCAGTCTCGAACATGAAACTGGCGAGTGGCGGGGTTGCTCCACTCCCGGAGATGTTTGATGCGGGAATCGCGGTGGGACTCGGAACTGACGGGGCGGCTAGCAATAACTCTCTCGACATGTTCGAGACAATGAAGGTCTGCGCCCTGCTGCACAAGGCGCATCGGTGGGATCCGACTGTGCTGAATGCCCAGAAAGTGTTGGACCTGGCTACGATTGAAGGCGCTAGGGCATTGAGGGTTCAAGATGAGATAGGAAGCATCGAGAAGGGAAAGAGGGCTGACATAATCATGCTTGATGGGAATATGCCGAACCTGAACCCTGTTCATGGGAAGGAGACAGTAGTCTCCGACCTCGTATATTCAGCCTCAGCGGCTAACGTCAACACAACCATCGTGGATGGTAAGGTTCTGATGCAGAACAGGCAGCTCCGGACGATGAACCTAGAACGGGTAGTTCAGAATGCCGGCGAGATCACGAACAAGCTGATTCACGCATAACGAGTTCCACCTTATGCTAACCGTACTTCCTCAAGCTCCAAATAACCTGAGTCACCAGCCCAATGGCGCGCCGACTTTGTCACCGAAAGACGTTTCTTGAAAACCGGGCCGGCGAGAGTGAAGGTTTCCGCTTCGCCGCCTTCAAACGCCACGCTTAGACCGTACTTCCTTCTTAGTTCTAGAAGCTCTTTCAACTCCTTTGCACCGAGCGTCTTACCTAACCACTTCTCGTCTAGGCCAAGGGCGCTGCAAGCGGTGACGATAATTTCGAATCCGGCTTCAATCTCGTCGCGCACTATCTGTTCCTCGTTCTTATGCCATAACGGCGCAAAGCTTCTCAAGCCGAGTTTTTCGCACAAATTGTCGAGCCTAGTACGTTGATATTCGCTGGCGATAGCCCCTGATACAATAGCCTCGATTCCCGCCGATCTCTTTAGCCTCTCTAATTCTCCTCCCAGGTCTTCAAGTTCCTCCTCCTTTACACCGGCCGTCGGGACATGCACTTGGAGGATCCCGATTGCCTCTGCCTGCAGAGTAGTCCATTTGACGGCTGGGTAATGGAACATCCACGAGTCCTTAGCTTCGGGGAAGACTGTGACTAGGCGTTCAACGTCCCAGCCTTGCATTTGTGCGTACCAGAGGGCGTATGTACTGTCTTTCCCGCCGCTGAAGAGTGAGGCAACTTTCATGATCCCACCTCAGAAATCGGCGGGAGATTTGAACCTGAATTGATCTTGGTAGACTTTTGATAATCGTTGCAGTGTATCCGCATCCTCAGACCTCCTATCCTCTCTGAACCGTGCGATTCTAGCGAAGCGGAGTGCGAAGCCTGATTTGTATTGTGGACTGTGTTGGATCTCATTAAACGCCACCTCCACAACGATCGATGGCTTCACGTAAACCGTGTAGTCGGTCTCCTTCGTCCTGAGTCCGAGCAGTTTGGGAGTGATTTCAGTAAACTCTTGATCTGTGAGGCCCCTGAAGGTCTTACCCACCACCAGGAATTCTCCTGACGTGTCGTCTCTGACGGCGAGGTGATAGTTGCTTAACCATCCCTTCCTCCGTCCCGACCCCCAATCTGCGGCCACGATGACGACATCGAGGGTTTCGACAGGTTTGACCTTGAACCATTTTTTCCCTCGAACGCCAGGCGTGTAGGTGCTTTTCAAATCCTTTGCCATGAGCCCTTCATGGCCAGCTTGGATGGATGCTTGCATCAGCTTCTCCGCTTCGCCGACGTCGCGAGTTACGATTCTTGTGGCGAGCACTTCACCGTCAGTTAGGCCCCTAAGGATCTCCCATCGCTTCTCGTACGGGGCATCAATCAGGAGCTTTCCATTGAGGTAGATGACGTCGAACAGGAACAGCCTGAGCGGTATGCTCTTGACCATTGCGTCAATTTCGTGAACCCGACGAAACCTTCTCATCAGATCCTGAAACGGGAGCGGTTTGCCTTCCCGGCCGATTGCCACGATTTCCCCTTCAACAAGGTATTCGGATCCTCCGATGCGTTCGCGGGCAAGATTAACAATGTCTGGGACGCTGGATGTGACGTCCGTGAGCCTTCGGCTAAATATTTTGATCTGGTCAGCTTTGCGGTGTATCTGAATTCTCGCTCCATCATACTTGAACTCAAACGCCGACATACTCCCATGCTCTTTGAGTGCGTCACCGACTCCGTCAGCCATTTCGGCAAGCATAGGTTTGATTGGCACAAAGAGCATCACCCCAACCGCTTCGATCGAGCCCCGTCCCTTGGTTAAGGCTAGCTCTGCAACATTGGGAAGACTTCCCAGAAGCATGTTCGCTCTCCTAACTTGCTCAGGGTTGATCGATGTGGCTTCCGCAATTGCGTCAAGCACTACCCCTTCGACCGCGCCAACCCTCATCTCGCCGAATATTATGCGCATCAAATAGTCCGCGTCGCTTCGCGGGAGTCGGCTAAGGAGTGTATTCATCAGCATTTCTTTCCGCTGCCTTGAGCCGGACCCTGATGCGTTCGCAATCTTATCGAAGATTCGGTAAACTTCAAGGATCGTTACGGGCGACTGGACAAGGGCAGATTGGCCTGTGTTTCGGTGAACCTTCCACACAGTTTGCCCGCCGACTTCAAGAACCCTCTCATCAGATTCAGGGAAGGGACGCCCTGTTACGAAGGATACTGCTGGTGCGATTTCATCTGAGTCAAGCAACTTCAGGAAATCTACTAGGTAGACGACTTTCTCGGTGCGTTTGGTTGTGGATTCGAGTTTGCGACAGAGGTCGGCGAACTTGGAGAATGGGGTCGGCAACTAGGGGGCTCCTGGCGGGTTCAGCCAACTCGTCAGACTCGATTTCTCTTGAAAATAGAACTGTCGCATTCGCTTAACCGCGAGATCAACACGGTCTGGTGAGAAACCCCGTTCCGCGCAGAGAAATTGCCTGAGATCGTCTTCGTTGAGTCCTTTGAAGTTGAGATCATACCCATCGATTACGGGCGGGTTTAGGAAGAGGTTGCGAATTTCTCGTGTTTCTGGCGGGAGCTGGTCTTGGTACTCAGATGGCAGATATTCGAGAGTTCGATGTTTTTTGATGAGTTTCAGCGCTGTCTTCGGCCCGACTCCCTTTATGCCTTGGTTGAAGTCGGTACCCACTAGGATGGCTAGATCGATTAATTGTTCCCTCGATATTTCGAGAGTCTTCAGTAGTTGCTCGAGTTCGATGAGTTCCGGGATGAGAGGCCTCGAGGTGCCTTTGCTTGGTAGGAACTCCTGTCCCGAGATCGTCACGTAGCGGACGAGGCGCGGTGCTCCGAAGAGGACTGAGTCATAGTCTCGACTGTTGGCAGCCCATACATCTCCCTTCCTCGCCAGATATGCCGCCTGAGCTTCCCCCTCCTCTGGGGCTTGAATGTGTGGAATTCCCAGGAGGGCTAGTAGGGTCTTGGCGTCGTCCTGCATGGCTTTGTTAAGCGAATCCATTCTCACCGCTTTCTTCCATGCCACCGAGTAATCCCGTCGCTTCACCGCATCTTCCCACTCTCTGCGAGCCTTCTCCCTGTATTCGCGTCTGGCCTTCAACGTCTTCATTTTGAGGTCGGGTGGTTTCCCGTCGAAGATGAACACGGGCCGAACGTGATAATCGCCCATGAGGCGTGTGGTTCGCATTAGAAGACCGAGCAAGTGGGAGGTCACGTTGCCATGCGCATCAGTGAATGGCCTTCCGTCCCGCATTCGAATCAGGGCGAGAAACTGGTACAGCAAGTTGTTTGCGTCAACGGCTAGGCTTCGACCCTTCAGATCATCTAGCGCAATCTGGCGCCGAACCACCAATGGTGAGAGATCGAAACCCAAACCTACACCACAATTGCGAAAGAAGCCGGCTCCCTAATAATTAGACTAAACTAAGCCCCGAAATCCTCTGAACCGGCATTACCTATTCTTGATTGGTCGACTCAATCAAAATGATTAAATGAGTTCGTGTGTTGTTGCCATCTCGAATTTCAGAGTAGAGTTGAGACATAGTGCCCCGTTACAAGTCCACGACGGAAATTCAGAAGATCATCGCGAACAAGGAACAGATCCGAAAGGCGTAGACTAGTCCGCGTCCGGAATATATGGGCATCATCGCCCACGTCGACCACGGTAAGACGACGATGAGCGATTCCCTCCTTGCCGCTGCCGGTCTTCTGTCTCCAGGGATGGCTGGTACAGCGTTAGCCCTCGATTACATGGAGGAGGAGCAGAAGCGGCAGATGACCATTAAAGCTGCCAACGTAAGCCTACTTCACGAGCGGAATGGAACCCCATACGTCATTAACCTGATCGATACGCCCGGCCACGTGGATTTCTCAGGCCGAGTAACACGCTCCCTCAGAGCCACAGATGGAGCCGTGGTTGTGGTTGACTCCGTTGAGGAGATTATGGTTCAGACCGAAACGGTTACCAGACAGGCACTTGAGGAACGAGTTCGGCCTGTACTGTACATTAACAAGATCGACCGACTCATCAAAGAGTTGAGGTTAACCCCCGACCAGATACAGGAAAGGATCGGGAGGATTATCACCGAATTCAATCGACTCGTCGAGCTGTACGCTGAACCCGAGTACCGTGAGAAGTGGAAAGTTAGTTTCGCAAGCAATACAGTCGCTATGGGTTCCGCTAAGGACAGGTGGGGGTTCAACGCGGAGATCGCCAAAGAGCAGAACGTAAGATTTTCCGACGTTGTAGAGGCCTACGTGAACGACAAAGTAGCTGAACTGATCACAAGAGCGCCTTTGCATGATGCCGTTCTGAACATGGCGGTTGAAGCGATGCCTCCTCCACACGTAGCGCAAAGATACCGCGTCCCCAAAGTCTGGAAGGGGAACATTGAGAGTGAGGTTGGGAAGGCGATGCTCAACTGCGATGACAACGGACCTGTGGTTATGGCGATCACAAACATCGTCGTCGACCCCCAAGCCGGGGTTGTGGCGAGCGGTAGGTTGTTTTCGGGTACGATTACGGAGGGGTCAACGTTCCACCTTCTCGGCGCCCGCGTCGACCAGAGAGTTCAGCAGGTCTGTATTTTCATGGGACCCTACCGAGAAATCGTGGGGACAATAAGCGCTGGCAACATTCCAGCCCTTCTCGGGCTTGAGTCGGCCAAGGCTGGTGAGACGCTTTCCACCATCAAAGATATCGCGCCCTTCGAAGCCGTTCACTACGTAACGGAACCAGTCGTTACGATGGCGGTTGAACCGAAATATAGCCGAGACTTGCCGAAGCTTGTTGAACTTCTGAGGAGATTGAGCCTCGAGGACCCGAACCTGGTAACCAAGATCAACGAGGAGACCGGTGAATACCTCATTGCAGGAATGGGGACGCTGCACTTGGAGATTGCAAATACCCTGATAACGAAGACGGGGCTGGAGATTGTAACCTCCAAACCAATCGTAATCTACCGCGAGAGCATAAGAGGTCCCGCTGGGCCGGTTGAAGGCAAATCGCCGAACAAGCACAACAAGATCTACCTCAGCGTCGAACCCCTACCCGACAAGATTGTCGATATGATAAAGGAGGGGAAGATCGGCGAATACCAAGACAAACACGAGATGGCAAAAATTCTGCGCGAGGAAGGATGGCCTCCGGACGAAGCGCGCGGGGTTTGGAGTGTGGATGAGGGGAGCAACATGCTGGTTGAAGTAACGAAGGGAGCGCAGTACGTTCAGGAAGTGAAGGACATGGTCATAGCAGGGTACCGATGGGGCTTGAAGGAGGGGCCCCTCGCTTATGAGCAGATTCGGGGAATCAAGGCGACGATTACCGACATATCCCTGCACGAAGACCCAGTCCATAGAGGACCCGCCCAAATTATGCCTATGAGCAGACGAGCGTTCTTCGTAGCATTCCTCAACGACAACCCCGTCCTCCTAGAACCAATTCAGAGGATCACTGTGAAGGTTCCACCCGAACTCTTAGGAGCCGCAACAAGCGTGATCTCGCAGAAGCGAGGCAAGATCGTATCCGTAGACCAACGAGGACACTTAGTTTACGTGGTC